>ERZ791641.1223-NODE-1223-length-12781-cov-5.176018_pt1 | contig 12781 bp, 10 predicted proteins | sample MGYA00510055_ERZ791641 | MGnify/ENA primary metagenome ERZ791641 (study PRJEB30046, sample SAMN00715226) | human gut metagenome | study: EMG produced TPA metagenomics assembly of the A metagenome-wide association study of gut microbiota in type 2... | reverse complement strand
GGGCTTATCGGTCTGCAGGCCGACGACCTTCTCGAGGTCCTTCAGCTCGGGGTCGATGTAGCCGGGGCCGTAGGCGGTCAGGCCGGAGACGACCTCGGTCTCCATGTCCAGCACGCCGCCCTTGGCGCGCTCGGCCTTCTGCAGCTTCTGCAGGGCACCCCACAGCTTGTCGGTCGCCTCGGTGGGGCCGGCCAGAAAGCTCTCGTCGCCGTCGTAGGGAGTGTAATTCTTCTGGATGAAGTCGCGCACATTGACTTCCTCTTTCCAGATGCGGCCCTCAAAGCCTTCCCACTGTTCAAAATTGATCATTGGAACCTCCTTGCTCCTTCCATTGCGCAGACACCGCTCAGTTAGCAGTATCTAACTATTATGCCCAGAAAAAGCCGTACGTTTCCTGCGGCATTCAAGGCATTTGTTTGGGGGGTGAGGCGCTGGTCTCCCCCAGCGCCTTTTTGGCGGCTGCCGGTGCGCGGGTACCTCCCTGTGCCCAACAGCTCGCTTCCTATAATAACAAGCATCCTCATAAAAAGCAAGAGGAAAATCGAGGATTTTCTGCCCTCAAAAATTTTCCGAAAAAATTTCAAATCAGGGGTTGACAGTCATGACAAACTATGATATCCTTTTGTCACGGCAAGGTTAGTTAAATCTAACCAAGGCTGCGGTGGCCCCCTGCAAGGCCCCCGAAAAGGAAGCAAATTCCTCCATTCCATTCTCTCTTTTTCTGGAAGCGTACAGCTTTATGGTTTGCTCTGTATGCTCCGCGCGGCGGAGAGTGCTTTTGGTACGGCGCTCTTTGCAAAAGCAAGAAAACAAAAACGGGACACATCGCTTGACCACCGATGCGTCCCGTTTTTTGTTTTATCCAGTTTTCCCGCGAATCCGCAACAATTCTTGGCAAGTATTGCCGTTGCGCCCCCAGTGCTTTTGGGCTATACTGTTACTTCAGTACCGCCGCCGCACGGGCAGCGGGCCAAATTGCACCAAGACCCAAAGGGGGATTTTGTTACGAAGTATCTGTTTCAATTTGCGCGGATCCTCGCGTTTTGTTTTCTGGGCGAGATCCTGTACGCCGTTCTGCCGCTGCCCATCCCGGCCAGCGTCTACGGCCTGATCTTACTGCTGCTGGCCCTGCGGCTTGGCATCGTCAAGCTGGAGCAGGTCAAGGAAGTGGGCCTGTTCCTCACGGGCATCTTCCCGCTGCTCTTCGTTCCCGCCGCGGCCGGTGTCATGGAGCTCTGGGCAGAGATGGGCAACATGCTGCTGCCTATCATCATTGCCATCGTGCCCGTCACAGTGCTGGTGCTGGCCTCTGCCGGCCGCACCACCCAGGCTCTAACCAACCGCCGCAAAAATAAGGAGGCCGCCCATGACTGAGCTTTTAAACGGATTTCTTTCCGGCTCGGCCGCCTGGGGTGTAATGCTCACGCTGGCCGCCTTTGCGCTGGGGACTCTTATCAATAGGGCAACGGGCAAGGCCATTTTCAACCCGCTGCTGCTGGGCAGCATCTTTGTCATCATCCTGCTCAGCGTGCTGAACATCCCTTATGCGGATTACAAGGCCAGCGCTTCCCCGGTCAACTACCTGCTGCTGCCTGCCACCATCAGCCTGGCCATTCCCCTCTATGAAAAGTGGGATCTGCTCAAGGAGAACGCCGCCGCCATCATTGCGGGCATCTCGGTGGGCACGCTGGTCAGCCTGGGCAGTGCACTGGCCCTGGCGCTGGCGCTGGGCCTGACCCGGGAGCAGTACGCCACCCTCCTGCCCAAATCCGTCACCACGGCCATCAGCATGGACGTGGCGGCTGAGCTTGGCGGCATTGCAGCCCTGACGGGTGCCATCGTGATCCTGACGGGCATTGCAGGCAACCTGCTGGCCGAGTCCGTCTGCAAGTGGTTCCATATCACCGACCCCATCGCCAAGGGCGTGGGCATCGGCACCTCAGCCCATGCCGTGGGCACCAGCAAGGCCCTCCAGATGGGCGAAGTGGAGGGCGCCATGAGCGGCCTTTCCATCGCCGTGGCCGGTGTCCTCACTGCCGTCCTCTGCCCGTTCTTTGTAGGGCTGATCCACTAAACCCGGATCGGATCACAGCACATCCCTGCGCGGTAATGTGCTGTTTGTTGTATAACGCAAACGCCCTCTGTCGATCCAGACAGGGGGCGTTTGCGTTTTGGTTCAGCATCGTTTCATCCGGTGGATGATGTCCGCGGCTTCCTTGGACAGCGGCGGCGGGATCGCTGCCGGGCGGGCCAGACAGTAGCCCTGCAGCAGGTCCACGCCCAGCTCCAGCACCTTGCGCAGCTCGGCCGTGGTCTCCACACCCTCGGCCAGCACCAGAATGTTCCGGGGCCGCGCGTAGTCCACCAGGCTGGTGAGGAACTGCTGCTTGTCCGTGTTGGTATCAATGCTGCGGATAATGGAGATATCCACCTTGACATAGCGGGGGGCTATGGTCAGCAGGCTGCTGCCGTTGCTGTAGCCGCTGCCGTAATCGTCCAGCGCAAAGGTCCCGGACGCCCCGAGTACCGTGCGCTTCCGTTCCAGCTGGGCAGTGTCCAGTTCCTCTTCCTCGGTGATCTCCACCACCAGCTTCCGGGCCAGTTCCGGGAAACGGCCGCGGTAATCCCGCCAGTCGGTGTCGTTCAGGCTGACACTGGCAATGGAGTTGATAAAGAGCAGGCTGTCCTCCCGGATGAGGCCGCGCTCTTTCAGCTTTTCAAAGGCGCTGGAGGCCTTGAACAGGGTAATGTGCTCGATGTCGTACAGGCGGTTCAGCTCCCGCGCCAGCTTCATCACGGTAAGGGGCGAGCGCAGGGTGGGCATCTCCGGCCGCATCAGGGCCTCATAGGCGATGGCCCGGCCATTGCGGGCCGAGAAAATCGGCTGGAAATGGTAGCTCACCGCCTGATCCCGCAGCATCTGCTCAAACTCGTTGCGGGTCTGCATGGCGTAGGCTTCCTGATTGTACATGCCGATGTCAAACTCTTTCAACTCGCCCTTGCGGGAATGCTTGACCTGATACATGGCAAAATCAGCGTACTTTTTCAGGGTATTGAAATCCGTGCTGTCCTCCGGGTACCAGGCCACGCCGCCCGAGATGCTGATGTGCAGCTCGCTGCCGCTGGGCAGGATGGAAGCGCTGTCCTGCAGGGCCGCGCGCAGCTTTTCCAGCTCTTCCCGCACAGCGTCCCGGCTGTCGTATCCGTAGAGCAGCAGCATGAACTCATCGCCCGAGAGGCGGGCAGAGAGGGTGCCCGGCGGGGTACTGGCCGCCAGGCAGCGGCCCGTCTGGCGGAGGTACTGGTCGCCCCAGTCGTGGCCATAGGTGTCGTTGATGGTTTTCAGGTTGTCCAGGTCGGTCATAAGCAGGGCGGCGTGGCCCAGCGTTTCCGGCTTGGCAAACAGGTTCTCGCACACCCGCTGGAATGCCTGACGGTTGTACAGGCCCGTCAGGATATCGTAATCGCGCTCGTGCTCGATGCGGCGGCGCTCCAGCGCCGTCACCTCCTCGTTTTCCCGGCTCAGCTGGACGATGGCGCTTGCAAACTGGTCCAGCTCCCGGATGCCCGTGCGGGAGAACTCCGGCACGCTGACATGGTCATTCTGGGCCCGGGCCAGCTCATTGGAGAGCTGCGCCACCGGTTTTGCCAGCTGGCGTGCCACCGCAACACTGCACCCCAGGCCCACCACCGCGGTCAGGAGCGCCGCCATGACCAGCAGGTTGCGGACGGAATGAGAGAACAGATAGAGGTCATTTTGGGCCACGGTCCCGATCAGCAGCCACGCCTCGCCGGAGAACGGTGCGTTCCGGCTGTAAAGTTCCAGCTGCTGGAGCGTCGCGTACTGCTCCTCTCCATCCAGCCAGAACTTCCAGTCCATTCCATCCCGGTGCAGCGTAAGGGTCTGGGGCATATTCTTGTCGGCATCCTCCCCCGTGAGGAATGCGGTTCGGACGTTGATGACGTCATCCCGTTTTAAGTCTGCATCGGTCGTCGCCAGCAGATAGGTGCCGTGATCCATGTTCTGCAGCTCATTGCTGGGCAGCTGGGTGGTCAGGTAGCTGGTCAGCAGTTCCACGCCCACCACACCGTACACGGTGCCGTCGTCCAGGATGAGGGGCTGCACATAGGCCAGCGCGTCCCGGTCGTCCCCTTTCAGGCGGAACGTTGCAGGAGTCCAGCGGCCATAGTCATCCGCAGAAAGCTTGCTCTCGGAGGTATAGGCGATCTGGAACGATTCCTTGTAAAAGCTGGTTTTCCCGCCCGGCTGGTATGGCATGGCCGGAGACCAGCCCTTATCCGTGGAGATGCCCAGCGGGGTAAACGCTGTTGCGGGGCCCCGTTCTGCCAGCAGGTCGGCGTTCCGGTCGGTGGAAAGAGCACTGGGATCCAGGTCGCGGATGTAAAGGCCGGGCAGATAGCTGTCATCGGCCCGGTAGTTCAGGTCGTGAGTGCTCAGAATGACAAAGATGCCATTGACAGGCTTTGTCCGCAGGGTGCTCACCAGCTCCGGGACAATGGCCTGGAGCAGCGGCAGGGCTTCCTCACTGGAGGTATCCAGCGTGTTCAGAGCCACGATGCCCTGGTCCACCAGTTCCCGCGTCACGCGGTCAATGGTACCGCTGATGGCATTGAGGTCCTGCGCCTGGATCAGGTTCTGGCGCAGGTAATTGGCGCGGTTCTCCACCTGCTTGTCGAGAATATCCTCGGCATTCTCATTCAGCTGGCTGGTCACCCGGCTGGTGCTGATGGCAAAGATCAGCAGCAGCATTTCTGCCAGAAGCACCAGCAGCAGGGAGCGCAGGATCTTGCAAAAGATCGAGCAGCCTCGCCTTTGATACGCTGTCTCTTTTTTCACCCCTGTTTTCCCCTCCTTTCCGCTCCATGATCGGGCATCAGCCCTCGTAAGCACGCAGTTCGGTGCAGAGAGATTGATACCAATTCTCAAAATACTCGTCGGTCAGGTAGAGAGCCTCGGCTTCGGCAGCGCTCACCCCGGCTGCGATCTGCTCTTCCACCGCCGCGCGGTCCGCGCTGGCCAGGTCCGACATGCTGTATTCCAGCACCTTGCGGGCATCCGTGCCGCCCTCAAAGGGCTTGGGGGTGTAGAGCTCGTGGTTTTCCACCGCGTCAATGGCGTTTGCCAGGATGTCTTTCATGGAGTCGGTCAGATCCAGGCCGCTGTTCTCGATAGCGGTCATGTCGTCGGCCGCGTGGGTCACGGGCAGGTAACCGGAGCCCACGGCAAACTGGATGTTATTTTCCGGCTGGGTGAACCACTTGAGGAATGTGACACAGGCGGCTTCTTCCTCCGGGGTGCTCTTGGTCACCACCATGCCGGCGCCCTGCTGGACAGCCACCTCTTCGCTTCCGGCAAACGAGGGGTTGGGCAGCACTTTCAGGCTGATATCGTGGCTCTCGGTGTCGCTCACCTGCACCTGCTTGGGGAAAAAGGTGGCGCTGGAGTTGGAGCCCACATAGGCCAGCACATTGCCGGTCTTGATGTCGTCACTGCGGAAACGGCCCTCGCCCGCAAACCAGCCCTTGACAAAGGGGACATAGTAGTTCTCCCACAGCTTCCGGGCCACATCCTCGGTCAGGTTCACGGTCATCTTGCCGTTTTCCACGGTAAAGATGGTGTTGCCCAGTTCCTTGGCACCAATGAGCATGTAGTTTGCCATGGCGTCGCGGCCAAACAGCGCCTTGCCGTCGTCCGGGACTTCCGTCCGGGCGTCGGTCCAGTCGTAGTATTTTCCGGCGGTGGCTACAAGGCCCTCCATGGTGGAAAGGTCCTCATACGTTGCCCCTGTGGCCGCCGCAAAGGCCTGCCAATCGGTGTCATTGAGGAACAGCAGCTCGGTGGATTTTGCCACCGGGAAAATTTTGATGGTGCCGTTGTCGTCAAAGTCGCCCTCGGTGAGATAGCTCTCCGGGAACGCCGCTTTTTCCTCGTCGGTCAGGTAGCCGCTCAGGTCCGCCACAAGGCCCATCTGGTCCACGGCATAGCAGGTGTCGGCATAAGCGGAGAAGATATTGGGCATCTCTGCAGCCCCCACCTTGCCCTCGGCTGCGGCCAGCACATTGGTCTCCAGATCGTTGACGCTGCCCTGGCTGGAAGCTTCCACCGTGATGTTCTGCTCCTTGCCCACCGTGGCGTTGAACTCATCCACCAGCTTGCTGAATGTTTCCAGCTGGTCGCCGTTGTAGTAGCTCCATACCGTAATGGTCACCGGCTTGGCGTTCGTCGGTGCCGTGTTCTGCGGTCCGGACACCGCGCTGCCTCCGCAGGCAGCCAGGCTCAACGTCAGTGCCATGGCGCTGGCCAGTGCAGTGATTCGTTTGAAAAGACGCTTCATTCTGATTTTCTCACAATCTCCCGCGGATTCCATACGCGGGCTCCTCTGTATCCATATATATATTTTTTATTATACGCCTCTTTGCCGCCAAAAGTAAACAAATTTTCCCAAAATCCGCGGCTTTCCATTATTTTTCCACTTTGTGGCAGGTTCGCCCAGTCTTTCCCACAAAAAGACCCGCTGGTGGAAAAATCAGCGGGTCAGAGAAAAATTGTTCTTCTTTTTCTTACAGTTTGGACAGCTGCGGGCCCTGTGCGGTATCCTTGACCGCCCAGCCCATCTCGGTCAGCCGTGCACGGATGGCGTCAGCGGTCGCCCAGTCCTTGGCTTTCTTAGCGGCAGCACGCTGTTCCACCAGCTCGGTCACCTCTGCGGGCACCTCGTCCTTTTTGCGGTTGTACATCAGGCCCAGCACACCGGTGATCTCATCAAAGGCAGCGGCAGCAGCTTCCAATGCCTTTTTGCTGGAGGCTGCGGACAGGGTGTTGATCTCCTTGACCAGATCAAACACAGCAGCCAGTGCATCGGGAGTGTTCAGGTCGTCGTCCATCGCGGTGCAGAACTTCTTGCGGGCCTCTTCCGCCTTGACGGTCAGGGTCTCGTCGGTACCGAACTCGCTCTTGCTCAGGGCAAAATCCAGATTCTCACGGCAGGTGTACAGGCGCTCCAGGCTGTTCTTGCAGCTCTCAATGAGGTCCACGGTGTAGTTCAGCGGCATCCGATAGCCGGCCGTCAGCATGAAGTAACGGATGGGCTCGTAGCCATAGAGGTTGGCCACATCCCGCACGGTGAAGAAGTTGTGCAGGCTCTTGGACATCTTCTGGTTGTCCACATTGATGAAGCCATTGTGCATCCAGTAGTGGGCAAAGGTGCAGCCGTTGGCGCACTCGCTCTGGGCGATCTCGTTCTCGTGGTGGGGGAAAATCAGGTCCTGACCGCCGCAGTGGAGGTCAATGGTCTTGCCCAGGTGGGTGCGGCTCATGGCGCTGCACTCAATGTGCCAGCCCGGACGGCCCATGCCATAGGGGCTCTCCCAGGCAGGCTCACCGGGCTTGGCTGCTTTCCAGACGGCAAAGTCCGCCGGGTCTTCTTTCAGGTCATCGTCCATCTGGCTGCGCAGCTCCCGGTTCCCGCTCTCCAGATCGTCCAGCTTCAGGTGGCTCAGTTTGCCGTACTCGGGGTCGCTCTTGACGCGGAAATAGACATCGCCGTTCTTGGCAATGTAAGCGTGGCCGGAGTCGATCAGGTCCTTGACGATCTCGAGGATCTGCTGGATGTGCTCGGTGGCGCGGGGCTGGACGGTGGGCTTTTTGCAGTTGAGGCCGGCGGCGTCCTTGAGGTACTCGGCCTCAAAGCGCTGGGCCACTTCTTTCATGGAAGTGCCCTCTTCCTGGCCCTTTTTGATGAGCTTGTCGTCGATATCCGTAATGTTGGAAACGTAGAGGACCTTGTTGCCCCGGTACTCCAGGTAGCGGCGCAGGGTGTCAAACACGATCAGCGGGCGGGCATTGCCGATGTGGATATAGTTGTAAACGGTGGGGCCGCAGACATAGATGCGGTACTCGCCCGGCACCTGCGGCACGAACTCTTCTTTCTGGCGGGTCAGGGTGTTAAAGATCTGCATGATGACATACTCCTTTTTGTGGGACGCCCCAGAGCCGCGGAAAAACAAAAGCCCCTGCTGCCGTGCCCTACAGCACAGCAACAGAGGCGGTTCGTTTCTGAATCGCGGTTCCACTCCGGTTTGTCGCTCAAAGCCGATAACGGCGGCCTGCCGCGCTGTGATACTGCATTTTCCCACAGCGTGCTGCCCGGGCGCACTTTACACAGCGGTCTGCAAACAGGCTCCCAGCCAATGGCCTGTTCTCTCTGCACAGACGGATGCCGCGCTACTCTGCCCGGGTAAACGCATTTGTCCTTTTACAGGTTTTATTATAGCGGGGAGCCAAGCGGAAGTCAAGGCGGCAGGGTTTTTTCGCCCATTCCCCTTTACATCGTCTGCAAGTTGTGCCATAATTTACTTTATTAAAGGGAAAGCTGCTGCCCGGGCGGCACTCGGCTGCCGGGAGCGCAAAAAGAGGGGGTTCCTTATGAGCAAAACGATCATTCCCGCAAACTACACGCCCGCGCTGAACCTGTACGACACCCAGCGCGCCATTGGCACGGTGAAGCGGCTGTTTGCCGACACCCTGTGCGCCACGCTGAATCTCTACCGCGTGTCCGCGCCGCTCTTCGTGGAGGCCTCTACCGGCCTGAACGACGACCTGAACGGCGTCGAGAGGAAAGTCACCTTCGATATGAAAGACGGCGGCATTGAAGCACAGGTGGTCCAGTCGCTGGCAAAGTGGAAGCGCAAGGCCCTCAAGGATTACGGCTTCCGGGTAGGCAAGGGCCTGTACTGTGATATGAACGCCATCCGCCGGGACGAGGACCTGGACAACCTCCACTCCGTCTATGTGGACCAGTGGGACTGGGAAAAGGTCATCCGGGAGGAGGACCGCACCGAGGCGTATCTGAAAAACGTGGTTCGCTCCATCGTGTCCGCTGTCTGCGCCACCGAGATGAACCTCCACGCCATGTTCCCCCAGCTGCAGGACCTGCCCCTGCACACCCCCAATGTCACGTTCATCACCACCCAGGAGCTGGAAGACAAGTACCCGGACCTGACCCCGAAAGAGCGGGAAAACGCATTTGTCAAGGAAAACGGCACCACGTTTCTCATGAAGATCGGTGCCCCGCTCAAGAGCGGCAAGCCCCATGATGGCCGTGCCCCCGACTATGACGACTGGGACCTGAACGGCGACCTGCTGTTCTGGAACGAGCCGCTGCAGTGCAGCTATGAGCTGAGCAGCATGGGCATCCGCGTCAGCCCCGAGAGCATGGACAAGCAGCTGACCATGGCTGGCTGCGATGACCGCCGGGCCCTGCCGTTCCACAAGGCAGTGCTGGCAGGCGAGCTGCCCTACACCATCGGCGGCGGCATCGGCCAGAGCCGCCTGTGCATGCTGCTGCTGGGCAGCGTCCATATCGGCGAAGTCCAGGCCAGCGTCTGGGACGCGGAGACCCGTTCCGCCTGCGAAAAGGCCGGTATCCCGCTCCTCTGATTTCCGGATACAAAAAGCGAGTGCATCTTGCGATGCACCCGCTTTTTTGTTACATAGAGTAATTTTCAGCCCACAAATTCCAGTTTCGGGCCTTTTTTGCGGTGTTTTTTGCCGTTGCCGCCCAGCCACCAGAGCACAAAGGCATACAGGAGGTTGGTGCCCAGGATGATGGCGAACCACATCAGGCTCTCCTGAATGGTCTGGTCGTATACCCGCATAAAGGGGTAGGGCCCGTCGATGCGGCCCGTGATGTTGCCCCACAGGTCGTAGACGCCATAGACGATGGTAGGCACCAGCGCCAGCGGCACACTGGCCAGCGGCAGCCGGGGCTCCCGCTCAAACAGCAGGAACGACACCATGGCCACCACCGGGTTGAGGAAGTGGTGGTAGAGCATGGAGCCCGTAAACAGCATGATGTACCAGCCGTTGCCGTCCTCGTACATGGGGGCCAGAATGAACACCACCGTCAGGAACGTCATGGTCAGGCAGCTGGTGGACCAGAATTTGAGCTGTTTGACCCAGCGGGGCAGCTCCCGCCCGGTGAAAAGATCGAGCAGCTGGCACAGGGCCACCAGCGCACAGACCGCCATGTTGAACATATTGGACAGCTCCGTGTACATGGTAAAGACCAGCTCATGGCCATAATCCCAGCTGATGGGCATGGCAATGGTCTCCATGTAGATGATGGAAAGGTTCAGCACCAGCGAGATGAGCTTGCGGCAGAACGCCCAGAGCTTTTCTTTCATCTTATTTTGCCGTGTTGATGAAGCTGCGGTTGTCCCACAGGTACTTGATGCCGGAAACGGCCGTGACCACTGCCACCAGCCAGCACAGCCAGTAGGCAATGGAAGCGCAGGTCTGGCCCAGCACATTCCCGGTCAGGGCGACCGTGAAGTAATAGAAGATGATGGTGATCATCTGGAGCACCGTCTTCACCTTGCCCCACATGTTGGCGGCGATCACCTTGCCGTCCTTGGCACCGGCCGCCACCATCCGCAGGCCGGAGACGGCAAACTCCCGGGCCAGGATGATGCAGAGCACCACAGGGCTGCACACGCCGTCCCGCATCATGTAGAGGAACGCCACGGTCGTCAGCAGCTTGTCGGCCAGCGGGTCGGCAAACTTGCCAAAGTCGGTCACCATGTGCCACTTGCGGGCCAGATGGCCGTCCAGGTAATCGGTGAAGCTGGCCACCGCAAAAATGATGCCTGCAATGAGATACCACCGCGGATTATAGCTCGGGGTCATGTACTGACTCAGCGAGACAAAAATCATGAAAACCGGGACCAGAATAATGCGGGTCAGGGTCAGTTTGTTGGGCAGATTCATAAAAAAATCCTCCAATTCATTATTTTACGACAGTGCCATACAGATCGTAAAGATCACTGTCCTCTACAAGGATATCATAAAACTCGCCCGGATACAACGGTTCCTCGCTGGAGACGCAGACATTGCCGTCCACCTCGGGGGCATCGCCTGCCGTGCGGCAGAGGTAGAGGCCGTTTTCCTCGTCGATGCCATCACAGAGGACATGGACGGTCTGGCCCACTTTCTCGGCCTGCTTCTGGGCCATGATGCCGGTCTGGATCTGCATGACCAGCTCGGCCCGGCGCTCCTTGACCTCCTGCTCGATCTGGTTCTCCATCCTGGCGGCCACGGTGTTCTCCTCTGCCGAGTAGGCAAAGCAGCCCAGACGGTCGAAGCGGACCTCTTTGACGAAGTTGCACAGATCCTCAAACTGCTCCTCGGTCTCGCCGGGGAAGCCCGCGATCAGGGTGGTGCGCAGGGTGATGCCGGGGATCTCGCGGCGCAGTTTTCCAATGACCTCCAGCAGCTCTGCCCGGTTGGAGCGGCGGTTCATGTTCTTGAGGATGACATCGTTGCAGTGCTGGATGGGCAGGTCGAGGTAGGGCAGTACTTTCTCATTCCGCTTCATGGCGGCGATGAAGTCATCGGTGATCCGCTCCGGGTAAGCGTACATAATGCGGATCCACTCAATGCCGTTGATCTTGTTCAGCTTGTCCAGCAGCTCACAGATGCTGCCCGGCTTGCCCCAGTCCTCACCGTAGGCAGTGGGGTCCTGGGCCACGATGATGAGCTCTTTCACGCCCTCACCGGCCAGCCAGCGGGCTTCGGCAACGCAGTCGGCCATATCGCGGCTGTGCAGCGGGCCGCGGATGCCGGGGATGGCGCAGTAGTGGCAGCGGTTGTTGCAGCCCTCGGCGATCTTTAAGTACGCATAGTGGGCAGGCGTGCCGATGACGCGCTTGCCGCCCAGCGGGAAATCTTTCTTGAGGCCGTAGCTTTCCAGATGATCCTCACCGTTGAAAAGCCGTGCCACGATGGAATCAATGACCTTGTTGGAGGCACAGCCCACCACGGCGTCCACCTCAGGGATCTCCTCCTCGATCTGGCTGCGGTAGCGCTCCGCCAGGCAGCCGGTCACAATGACTTTCAGGTTGGGGTTTGCCTGCTTGTAGGAACAGGCCTCGAGGATATTCTCGATGGCTTCGGTCTTGGCGCTCTCAATGAAGCCGCAGGTGTTGACCAGGATCACATCGGCCTCGTCCAGGTCGGCCACCGTCTCGTGGCCCGCCGACAGCAGGATATGCACCATGCCGTCCAGATCGACCTGGTTTTTGGGGCAGCCAAGGGAAATACACGCAATTTTCATAGGGGATAATACTCTCTTTCCTAGTTGGGGGTTATTCTTCTTCTACTCTCTTGATGGCTTCTTTCACGACCGCATACGCAAAACCGCGCCGCTGCAGGGCCGCCACGACCAAGTCGCGCCGGCCCATGGCAAGCTTCGGGCGGTAGCGGCTCTCCACCAGCGCCACGGCGGCGGAAAGTTCCGGGTCTTCGCCCTCTTCATCCGGGGCGTAGACCGCCTCCAGCGCTGCTGCTACCTGCTGGGCGCTCAGGCCTTTCTGGCGCAGGTTCCGGGCCGCGGCCCGGCGGCTCTTGCGGGCGGCCAGCAGGCTGTGGGCCCGGGCCTCCGCGTAGCGTTCGTCGTTGACATACTCCCGCTGGACCATCTCGGCCACCACCTCGGCGGCGGCCTGCTCGGTAAAGCGGCGGCAGAGCCGCTCATACAGCTGGCCGGAGGAGACTTCCTGCGCGGCCAGCGTTTCCAGTGCCCGGGCACGGGCCTTGGCTACATCGGAGGATTTTTCCTCCTCCGTCAGCGGGCGGCGCTTTTTATAGCCAAAAGACATCAGTCTTCCACCATGATATCCAGCTCACTCTCACTGCTGCGGGTGGGAGCCTTGACCACCGGCTCCTTGGCCGGTGCGGCTTCGCCAGCCTTTTCGGCGGGAG
>ERZ791641.1221-NODE-1221-length-12818-cov-3.254407_pt1 | contig 12818 bp, 8 predicted proteins | sample MGYA00510055_ERZ791641 | MGnify/ENA primary metagenome ERZ791641 (study PRJEB30046, sample SAMN00715226) | human gut metagenome | study: EMG produced TPA metagenomics assembly of the A metagenome-wide association study of gut microbiota in type 2... | reverse complement strand
AACAGTTTTGTACCGTCTGCGGAATAAATGTCATCCACGGTGTAGAGTTCATACACCGCACCGGGCAGATAGGTCAGCGCCTCTCGGTCCTGCTTGTAAATGCCTACACCGATTTTGCTGACTTTATCGCCGGGCTTTTCGGGAACAGGCAGCACACGGGCATTTTCAAACACAAGTGTCTGCCCATTCTTGTGGGCATCCGAGGCATCCTTGACATTCACAATGCTGTAAGAACATTTCTTGTCGCCGTCCCGTTCATGGCTGACAATAGTTTTCGCCAGCACAATGTCGTTTTTCTGGTTATCCCAGCCAAATTCCACCGTGTAACTCTGCTGGGTCAGCACAAAACCATACGGCGCTTGAACCTCGGTAATGGTGTACTTGCCCAGCGGCAGGGTCACGGTGACTTCGCCTTTGGTGCCATCATGGTTGACCGTGAGGAAATCGTAGGTTGCCTGTGTGCGGGTGGGGCTAAATTTTACTTCGTCCACCTGACCCTCTACGCCAGTAGTAACGGTGGCAACGAGGTCACCGTCTTTGTACCAGTAGGTGCCTTGGCGGTCGGGTGTGGCAATGTCGGCTGCAGCGTGAATTTCGTACACCGCGCCTGCGAGGTTGTCCTGCGTGTAGATGAACTGTCCATCTTGGTAGTCGGTCAGCACATTGCCCAGCTTACGAATTGTAAGCTGACCGAGTGTTTCGTGATTGCAGTATTTCTCCGTGACGATGTACTCATCCATGTCGTTGGTGGCATTGCCCACGACCTGCCAGACGCGGTCAGACTTGATTTCAAATTCCACCGAGTAGGCAGGATCGTTGAAATAGCCTTCCGGACCTTGCAGTTCCTCAATCAGGTATCTGCCCAGCGGCAGTTTTTCGGGTGTTTTCATAAGGCCTTCGGCATCGGTGTAGAACACATCCGTTTTCTTGGTGGCGTTGCCGCTGGCGGGGTCGATCATGGAAATGCGGGTCTTGCGGTCTTTCTCGTCCAGTCGATACAGCGCAAAAGAGGTGTTGGCGATTTTGACCGCCTTGCCGGTTTCGGTGTCGGTCTTGATAAGCTGCAAATAGCCTTCCAGTTCCTCATCCAGCACATTAAAGGTCATGTAGTTGCTGCTGGCGATGGTGACGCTGCCTGCGGGAACTGTAAATCGGCTCTGCGGGCTGTTGGCGTCTACCGTCACGATGAACGGATCACACTGGAACACATCCTTGGGGATGGTGGTTTCCACGACAAGGTACTGCCCATAGGGCAAGCCTTCAACGCGGAAAACGCCCTCATCGTTGGTGAACATTTCTCCCAGCCTATATTCAGCGGGCTGATCCGTGGGCATCCAGCCGTTGCCCCTGCCGTTGGCGTAGTCGCCGTCTGCGGTCAAGGTCGCGTTATAGGCGTTGACCGTATCGGTGCTGCTCTCGAACATATTGGCAATGGCTTGTCCTTCGGCGGTGAAATCGTATTTGAGAGTGGCGTTATCGTAATTGTCCTTGCGGTAGGCAGATAGGATGCTGACGGCATCGTAGTTGCCATCCGAGTTCTGCTTGAACTGTGCAGCCTTGCTCAGTTTAGAGATGCGGTAAACGGTAAAGCCCGCACCCTCCAGCTTCAGCGCCGGAGAGGGCTGACCTGTGGTGGAGACAAGCTTATTCAGTGAGAAACCAGATTTAAGGACTTCGTCTTGGCTTTCCTGCTCGGCATGAATGTGGAAGGTGGATTCATCTGCATAAGACAAGGTTTTGTAGTGGTTGACTTCATCGCAGAGATACCCTTTGGCGTAGGAAAGATAATAGCCATCCCACGCTTTGCTGCCGTTCAGCTTGCGGCTCTCGGCTACGGCAGAATAATGGTTTTTGTAGATGTAGTCGGTGTACTCGTTATTCTTCCGCGCCAAATCGCTGTACTTGCCGGTGCGTTCCAGTTTTTTGTTCAAAAGCGGATACTTCCCGGTAACATACAGCTTGCCGTTTCCGTCAATGGGCAGCACCAGCCCGGTGGCACGCTCGACCAGATAGTAGCGGCCCATGTACAGGTTGGCAAAAGCCAGCTTTCCGTCTGTGATTTTGGCAGACGCTACCAGCCGGTCTTTCTGCAAAATGGGCAGGTAATCGGTATCCCAGCCGCCGTTGGTGAGGACAGTGGTGTGCCAAAGGGGCGTGCCGTTGGCATCGGTGATTTTGGAATAATCCACCACACCCGAAACACCGTCCGGGTGTTCAATCGAATCAGCAGCGTACAGATCGTACACTGCCCCATCCAGCGTGGTGTCACCGTTGCTGCCCGCAGCCAGATACCGCGCGGCGTCCAAGTCCACTTTTGTCAGCAGAATATTGCCGAGAGCACGGTCATTCTGCATCTTGTCGGCGCTGGCGTGCATGGTGTAGAAATCTTCGTTGTTGGCAATGCCCGTAGTGTCTGTGGCGTAGGTCTTATCTGCATTGCGGTCACCAAATGTAATGGTTACCACACCCTCACCGGTGTCGATGAGGGTACCACCGCTGTTGGTCGTAGTGATGTCGGCGTTATAATCGGCGTTCCCCAGCCAAATCGTCTGACCGTCCAACGCTTTCGTGATTTCAAAGGCATACGCCCGCTTACCGAGAACAGAGCCTGCCGCGCCGGGGGCTTTTACATCCGTCCAGTCGCCGTAATACCCGCTTGGTGCGCGGCTCTCCACGATGACAAACTTGCCCTCGTTGCGCTGGGTGTAGAACAAATCATCCGAACCGCCCGCATAGTCGCTGTGGTTGATGACCTTGTAAGTTCCATCTGCTTGGCGTTCAACCTTGTATTGGTTATACCCGCCTGTCGGGGTGTAGCACTGCCGAACGGTATCCCACTCGAAAATCTTGAACTCTGCATCGTCCTTGATGCGCTGCTTGGTTTCACTGTCGATTTTGTCGATGCTGACTTTTACCGACCACTCATCGTTTTTCATCTTGTAATCGTTCGAGCTGTTGGCAGGAACCGTAATGGTCTGGTGGCTGCCCAGCGCACCGGGTGTGCTGTCGAAGCCGTGTGGAATGGTGATTTCATCATAGCTGAATTTCAGATTGTCGAAGTACCCATGTGCAGCCGACAGCGCTGCTTCGATTTCACCATTGACCTGACTTTCACAGGCGCTCTGCGCAGCAGATTGTGCCGCAGATGCCTGTGCGTCTGCATCCTGCTCACTGTTGGCCGTTACGCTGCCGCTTTGGGATGCCGACTTGCTGACGCTGTAATGCACCGTCCATGTGGCAGAACCGTCACCGCCATTGAGGTGGTAACTGTCGTCCTGCGTGTGACCGCCGGTTGTAACCGACTGCTTGCCTGACGGCGTAATCGTCCAACTGCCGCCGTTGATGTCCGAAGGAATACCGTCCAGAATCGGGGCAATATCGATGCCTGCTCCATCCACCTTCTCCAGCGTTTCCAACTGGATTTTGTCGGTGTTGATGGTATACGAAAAATCTAGCGTTTCGGTGCGCTCATAGCTGGCACTCCACGGTTTATCTATGGGCTGGCCTTCCGGGGTCAGTTCGGGGATCTCGTTATCTCCGCCCAGCGTGACCGGGGTATAATCCAGAATGACAAAGCGCTGCCATGCAGCGTTGCTGGGAACGTACAGTGTGCCGATGTAAACCGTTTCGGCATCGTCGTCTGCATAGACTGCCGCACCGTTCACGATTTCACCGGCAAGGCTGTCCGGGAACTGCTCTGCCTGCCACACAAGGCGGTCAAGGTAGGCGTTGTTGTCGGGGGCATCCTCGACCGCGCAAGCAGAAACCGCGGACGGTGCGCCGCTGTTGAAGCCCTGTGCCCACATGGTTGCCTGATCCGCTGTCCAGCCTTTACCAAAGAACGAGGCCAATACCCAGACACTGCCCGCCGAGGAATAATTGGCTACCGGCGGATACTTGTTGGCATAGGTTGCACCGGGTCCCCAAGCCCATTTGCCGCTATCGGCACACAGGGCGGGCTGCCCACCGAGATAGTTCATCCAGCCCACGCTGGTGTAAACGCATTGTGTGACCTGCAAACCTGCGTAAGCTGCAACACCTGCGTCCGCCGAGCAGAAGGCAGGTTGTGCCTCCTGCGCAAAGCGATCCTGCAAGATGCCAGGGAACGGCGCAGAATCGTTGAGGGTGACATGGAGCGCTTTTGTCAGGCTCTTTTCCGAGTCTGTATAGGTCAGTGTGACACCGAAATCCTCTGTAGCTTTGACATAGATACCTGTCACCGATGCCGTGACTTCGGAAAAATCATAATGGAGCTGCCGCTGGCGTTCTTCCTCGGTGGCAACACACAGGTCGCCACTGGTAAAGCTATACCCCAGCAGTTCTACGTTGTCGGGCAGCGTGATGTCCGCACTGCCGCCATTAGCAGGGTACAGCACCTGCATACTGATGGGGACGATGGCGTAGTCCTCACCATCCATGCGGGGGAAAGCTGCCGTAGCACTGTCCGTGTTCAGCAGAACTTCGTCCAGCGCGACTTGAATCGTGCTGTCCGCATCGTAGGCGCTGTAATCCTCATTGCCCCAGCCCTCGATGCTGATTTTTGTCTCACCTGTCAGCACCGGCAAACCGTTGGAGTCGAGATAATACCCGGTAGCCGTCTGCGGCAGACTGGGGTACATCCGGGATTGGATTTCTTCCACGGACAGCCCGCCGTCCGATACCGCAGGCTGTTCTACGGGGGCAGCGCTTTCTGGAGTGGCGGCTTCGGCTGTCTCCGGCGTGGCTGCGGCATCCTCTGCAAAGGCGGGCAGCGCTGCGCCCAAATTTGTGAGCGCAATCCCTCCCGCCAGCAGCAGCGACAAGCCCTGCTTTATTCTGTGTTTGTTTTTCATACTGGTTCTCCTTTTGTTGCAAAAGAAAAAGCCCGCTGCGGGGTGCAGCGGGCTTGGTTAGCGTTCGGGAGCGTGTTTCTTAGGGACCGGCGCGGCTCTGGCCTTGTAGGCTTTGCGGTATTTTTCGTCAGCATCATAGAACTGCTGCGGAGAAATACCGGCATCCAGACACCCCTGCATGACAACCGCATTGTAGCGGCTGCTGACCGGGAGCAACTGGTCGCGGTACGGTGCGTTCATCGTGTAAACCATGATTTCGTGCGGCGTTCCGTCTGCATCCGTGACCGTTAGGGTCTCCTTGTCATAGAATGTCGGGTAGCCCTCGTAACAGTCAAGCTGGGATTCGTCGTGGTCGGTGACAGACCAGATCAGCCCTTCGACGCTTGCGCCCTCTTTGGGCAAAATCGTCAGGTAGCCGCGCCGGAACGCCAGCTCATAGCCGTCCAGCTTGGCGATACCCACGGCGGTTGCCTCCGGGCAGCGGTAGGCCATCTGCTCAAAATTCAGATTGGAGCCATAGGCAAAATATTCTTTTCTCGACATTTCTTCTCCTATCTGGCCTCGCCTGTGCGGGGTCTTGGTTGGTTGCTGGGGTACTGGGATTTATCATGCCGCCACGCCTTGTCACCGGGCAGGTTCTTCAGCAGGTGCATACGCACATTTTTGTACTCAGGACCAATCAGCCCCAGCCGCAGCAGAAAGGTGCGGAAGGTGAACGCCGGGTTATCCCCGATGGGCGTTTTCCGGAACTGCGTGTACTTCTGGTTGATGCCCTGCGCCGAGATCGCCATAGCCAGAATGATGTTTGCTTTGGCTTCACCCGCATGGAGCGTGGAATTGAACAGGCGCCATTCGATTGTACCGTGATAGAATACAGAATGCATATTGATGCCGTTATGTTGAGCTCAACATAATGCCTGTTATGCGCAGAAAAAAGTTATGCTGAGAATCTTTTAGAACAGACGTTACTTCGAGACTGTTCACCAGAAATCTCAGCATAATTTTCTACAAGGTCTTTAAAAACGCCTTTAAGTCAGGGTCGTCGTTCCAATCCGGCATGGCAGGCGTATTCATCCTCGTGTCCATTATTTCTAATGCCTTGCGCCGGGCTTCGGGATTAGCTTTTGCGTAAACCTGTGTTGTCTCAATAGATTCGTGCCCTAAAAAGTCACGAATATAAATGAGATTTTTGCCTGCCTCAACAAGATGCATTGCTTTAGAATGCCGGAGACAATGCGGTGTAATCTGCGGAAAAAATGAACCCACCGCAGTATTTGCTTTGTGGATATATTTTGCTAGCACGTAGGAAACACCGCTGCGAGTCAACTTTTTCCCTTGCGGATTTGTAAACAGCTGGTCATTGCGGCGTTCTGGTATATCAAGATGGTTCTCACAAATGTATTGGCGCAATACCTGTGCACACGGTTTGGTAAGCGGAACATCTCGACTTTTTCGCCCCTTCCCTAATAAATGTACAACCGGTAGTGAATCTATTCGGATATCGCAGATTCTTAAATCGCAAAGTTCCTGCACTCGTGCAGCTGAATCGTAAAGGAGAAGAATCATCGCCAAGTCTCTGCGACCTTTTGGCGTGGAAATATCAGGCTGTTCCATTAGAATATCGGTTTGCTGGTTACTCAAATATTGAACCGTAGGCTTTGCTGCTTTTTTGCTGTCAATTGAAAGAATGCGCTGACACAGAATCATTTCATCCGGGCATTCAATTTGTACATATTTTGCAAATGACTTCAACGCAGCAAGTCGTTGGTTTCGAGAAGATATACTGCATTTGCGTTCAGTTTCAAGATATTGTAGAAATTCAAGAATCAGTTCGCGGGAAAGGTCGTTAAAAAGCATTTTCTCTAATTTAAAGCCACAATACTTTTCAAGGTAGCCATGAAAAATAACAAAGGTGTCCCGGTAAGAGTAAATTGTATTTGTACTGACATTTTTAGTTCCTGCCAGATACACGCTGAAGTATGCGGAGACTAAACCGGCGTAGCTGCATCTATTCCTCATTGCAAAGTACCTCTGTAATGGTATGGAATCGGTCATTGAATGGTTCGGTGACTTCCATGTAGGCTTCCGGGACAAGCCTCAAGTATTTTTCGGTTGTTGTAATTCGGTCATGCCCAAGAGCAGTGCGGAGAATCGGCAAACAGGTATATATGTCTTTTCCTTCGGAACTCCATTTGTTTAGAATGTGGACCGCAAAGGAATGCCTGAGATCATGGAGACGAGGCCCTTTTCCTCGACCTCGGTGTGGAATCCCGGCATCAAATAAGCATTTTCGAAAAATATCGTAAATTGTACTTGTATCATAGAATCCGCCATCAGGAGCAGGGAAAAAGTAAATACTTTTTGCATTTGCCACTAATGGATTACTGCGGTAGGATTTCATGTATGCAAGCATTGAGTTCGAAATTCCTACCAGCCGTTCTTTGTCTCCTTTTGCACCGTATATGGCTAAAACTCCAGCATCCAAATCAACATCTGCAACCTTAAGGTGCAGAGCCTCTGACACGCGCAGCCCACATGTATAAAGCAGGCGAAACAGAACCGGCATAACTAAATGTCGTAGTGGAGATTCTGAAGATTCTTTGGTACAATCTACCGCAGAAAACAATCTCTCGATTTCGTCTTTCGTAAAAATGTAGGGAACGAAACATTTATTTACATGAGGTGCAGGGTGGAATGCACATGGAGCATCATAGCCATTGCTGTGCAAATACTTACAAAGAATTCGCACATACGAAATCCGAAAACATTGCGTGGTTTCGTTTTCGTGAGGTCTCTTTTTCTCCCACTTTTGCAGCAGTTCTTTCGAAATGGCAGGTATACGCAATTGTTGCTCATTGCAAAAGTCATCGAATGCACTGAGTGCCTCAACACCGGCGTTGTATTTATTGCCAAGGGCACGTTTTTGCTCCACAACATCCAGCATATATGGTGCAAGCACACTGGTAAAATGGGGTTCAAGAAATTTTTCCTCAAACACTAATCAGTCACCTCCAATGCGCAGCTGCGAAGCTGACGTACATTTACACCAATATATTTTTGAGTAGAATCGGCATTTATGTGTCCTAATACACCCTGAATCGAGGTAATGGGGATTCCTTCATCTAACATATGTGTTGCGAGGCTGTGTCGAAGCGAGTGAAGCCCGTGGTGCTTTATTGAATCCAAAGGAATGCCCGCTTTTCGCATATGCTTAATAAGAATGTTGTCAAAATTTTGCAGAGAGACGTATGGAGCGACTGCGCGGAGAAAAATTTCCGGGGCATCGCTTACAGGCCTTCCATTTTTCAGATAGTCTATTACAGCCCATCCAACATCTGTGGGAAGTGGTAAAGTTATCGGCTCTCCTGTTTTGACTTGGGTGAAAGACACCAAATGCTGTTCCCAATTAAAATTGGCAGGGCGAAGATTACGTATATCGCTGGTTCTAATGCCGAGTTTTACTGCAATCATTAAAACTGCATAATCGCGTTTCCCTTGTGGACTTTCACGGTCAACAGATGTAAGGATACTTTCGATTTGGCTAAGATCTAATGTTGTAGGAATTCGCGCGGAAGCGGATACTTTTACAATTGGCATCATTTTCAAAGACAAATCTGTTTCCTTGTAGCCACTATGAGCAAGGTACTGAAAAAAGCGTAAAAGGATACTGTAATGGAGCCTTACAACCGAATTGCTGTAATTGCACGAAACAACTTTGACGTATCGATTTACAATATCTGCTGAAAGTAATTTGTAATCCGTGACTCCAACGCTGAACAAATAATCTGTAAAGCGAAGAAGGACATTTCTGTGGCTGCGCAGCGTATTCTCCCTGCGTCCGTGGAGAGATAGCTTTTGCAAGTAGTTGACCGCACCTTCTTGCAGTCCTGCAGGGAACTCTCGATTCAACCTCCGCCGAAGCATAACCGCGTTGAAATGTTGGTAGTCTGACAACAAATCCATTGCACGGTGAACTCGTGAACATCGCCGTTCTACTGTTCCCGGCTGCACACCGTAGCAATCCAGCATGAACTGCTGAGCCAATTCCGCTGTAAAATATTTCTTTTCATTTTTATTGCAGTACGCTAACAGGTTCCTAAACGTCGAACGAAAGCCTTGAATATAGTTTTCGCTATAGTGCTTTGCAATGATGCAAGGGATAACTCTTTCCACAAGTTCATACACGGTCAGTCGATTTCCATCATCCACAATAACAACCTCCATCATATCTGGAATACTCAAATTATATAGTTATTATGTAGAGAAAAACAGACTGTTTTTATAATTTTTGTCGCTGTACAATTAAAGTTTGGAACGTGGGATACATAATCGCTTTCTTGCCATAAAAGGCATGATACCGGCTCTGGTGGTAGTGATAGTCGCTGCCGTCCCGCCCGCGATACCAGCGGTCTTTCAGCTGATCCATACTCGCACCGCTGGGCAGCTTGCGGATTTCTTCCAGAATCGGCTCATCCACCGCCTGACAGTAGCTGTCGATGCGGGCAGGGTTGACTTTGAGTGCTGCAAACAAAATGTCCTCTTTGGAATACATGATAGAAAGTACATTTTTCAGACTTTGCGGCGTGTGCTTGCTTGCATCCACATGGACGTGCATACCGCAGCTGTCGTTTACGATGCCGCCTGCGCGGCGTAAGGAACGGACAACCTCCTGCAGCTTTTCCATCTCGCCGTATTCGAGTTTCGGAGAGTTCAATTCGACCTTGTAGGTCTCCCCGATAAGAACAGACCGCCTACGGCATTCGGGATGGATGCTGCCGTCCCGGACGATTTTCCATTCTTTACCGTCCAAATCTTTGACCCTGTAGGCATCGTAGCCACCGCCGGAATGCTCGGCGCGGGTGCCAAATAAGTCGGCCAGCGTTTGGGCTGCCGTGGCGCGGTTTATCCCGGTCAGTTCGATTTCACAGCCAAAATACTGGTCACGGAAATCAAGGGGCAGGAGTCTCACCCCGCAGTTCTGCATCCATGGCTGCAATGCGCCGCCCGATGGCTTCCACCACATGGACCGTCACGCCGTTGCCAGCCTGTTTGTAGGCTTGGTTATCGCTCTGGATGGCAAGCACCGTGTCGATGCGGTCATCTGCCCAACCCTGCAGCCGCAGACATTCACGCGGTGTCAGGCGGCGGATGCGACCCTCGTACAGAACACCGTGACGGTCTTTTGTGGTAAGTGTATGCATGGGTGCGCCAGGCTTACCGGTGCGTTCGGTGTTGCGGGCGAGGTCGGACTTGATGGGATTTTTGACCGGGCGAACTTCAACAGTGCCTTGTTGGCAGCCCGTTGTAAGTGTATGCGCAATCTCTTTACCAACCCGTCCGCGCCGACTGTTGACTGTGGCGTAGCTCAGGTCGATGCTGTCACCGACCTGTGCCATCTGGTAGCCGGTTTTTGTGGCGCACTTGATCGGCACTCCCACCTCGTACAGCCCGGTCTTGCCACCGAACCCGCCCGGATTGGCCGCCAGCGTACAGCTTAATCCTTCGGGGGAGTAGACTCGTTCTCCTTGGTGGCCGCCGTGGGTTTGAATAAGAGAACCTCCTGTTGCTTCGGTGAAAGGAAATACTTTTCCTCGACATCGCTCATCAAGATATCCGACAATGTACACGCGGTTTCTTGACTGGGGAACGCCGAAATCTTTGCTGTTAAGACATTGCCATTCCACACCATACCCCAGTCGGTCCAGCGTGTTAAGGATCGTCGCAAATGTCCGCCCTCCGTCATGAGATAACAGGCCGGGTACATTATGAGTTGTAAGCAATTATGTAAAGTCTCCTTTCGTAAATGATGTAGATACGTTTCAAATTTGTGTTTCGCTGTGCATAATTTTCCTTTATACTTTGTTTATCACAGATATAAAGGAGGCCAACTATGCCAAGTCAAAAGAGTATCCCTATCTCAGAATTAATCACTACAGCAAATTCAGAATTATTGCGACTAGATTTCAAGCGTAGTGCATTACAAATTTACTGTGCTGAATTCAGAAAGCTTTCAGATTACTACAGCAATGAGAAAATTCAGGACTACACTGCAACAACTGGACGGGAATATTTTCAATCCATCTATGGCGTAAATATTGCAAGTTCACGACTCCAGCTAACAAAGTCGCAATCTGCCACGCGCAGAGCGATCCGCCTTTTAGACGACATCTTCCAGTTCGGATACGCACTTAGATATTGCCACCGCAGTTATACAGTCAATCCAGAGTATGACATTTTGCTGGAGAGCTATCTTATGAAGTGCAGAAAGAAGCATAATTCACAGGGAACACTACGCACAAAGCAGATGAAGCTATGCCAATTTTTTGAGTATATAGAGGGCCGCAACATTCAGCTTGCATGTTTGACATCTGCAGATCTCTCGAATTTTATGACTACTCTTTGCCGTTGGCGTCGGCCAACACTTTACACGACTGCCAGTGTGCTGAAAGACTTTTTGCGCTATCTTTATGAGTCAGAGCAGTTCACAAAGGATTTATCTGCAGATGTTCCCAAACCTAAGATTTACACAGATGAGGACATTCCTGAAACATGGACTCCCGCAGAAGTAAAGCAACTGCTATCTGCTGTTGACAGGAGTAATCCAATTGGAAAAAGAGACTATGCTATGTTTCTTCTTGCGATCCTGCTGGGGATGCGGGCGGGCGATATTTGTAACCTGAGATTCAAAAACTTGGATTGGAACCAAAAGCTGATTACTTACACGCAGCAAAAATCCGGAAAAGTCAGTGCTTTGCCGTTGCTGCCTGTGATTGGAGAAGCAATTATTGACTATTTAAGAAACGGTCGGCTTGATTCCAATTGTGACAATGTCTTTATTCGGCACCTTCATCCCTATGGTGGATTCCAGTCCAGCGCTGCCGTATCTTCTGCGCTTAAGAAATACATTACATACGCAGGTCTGACAAGAAAAAATCGAAAAGCGATCCATTCGCTGCGACGTACCCTTGCAAGTACACTCTTGATGGACGGCACACCACTGTTGACGATTTCTAATATTCTCGGCCATTCCAGTCCCAAAACAACCACAGGCTACACAAAAGTAAATCTTCCCGCCCTGCGCAAATGCGCATTATCTTATGGAAAGTGGGAGGCTTCTGCATGACTGCTAAGATGCTACTGGAACAGTATATGGCAGAGCGCCATGCGCTTGGGTTTGTGTCAAAAACCGACGAAGGATGCATTCGGCGTTTCCTGCGTGATTACAAGGAACCAGAAGATGGAAAAATTGTTTTCTCTAAGGAGTACGTCCTTGAGCATATTGGAACGGGCTTAAACCAAAAGGCAAACACTGTACTCCGAGATGTCAGCGCAATAAATGGATTCTTGAATTTTGTAATTCGAAAAGGTTTTACCGCATACAAAATTCCGCCCAAGTCTATGCCCAAAGAAGTGCGCAATTTCAGGGCCTATATATTTACTGACACTGAAATTGAAAAGATGTTGGATTCTGCAGACCATTTTCCTGTATGCATGCAAAACCCGGTAAAAAAGTACCAGATTCCAGTAATGTTCCGCATGCTGTTTAATTGCGGACTGCGTACCTCTGAACTGTTGAATCTGCGCGTCTGTGATGTAGACTTTACCGAAAAAGTTCTTGCAATTCGTGACACAAAATTTCACAAAAGCCGTCTGGTGCCTTTTACGGATGCCGTTGCAATTCTCGTCACCACTTCCCTCGATCACGACCTGGTGCGGAAAGCAAATATGATCCCGGCTTCCAGCCCCGATGAAGCGCTGCAGAAAGCTTACGATCTTGTCGGAAAAGATGCCAGCGTCGTTGTGATTCCTGACGGAGTCGCTGTTCTCGCAGTAAAGGAGAACGGTATGGAGCCTCTTGGATACACACACAATTCCGGACACTTTTAAGAATGTCCGAGATTCCTTACGGAGGGCCAGATAGAGGGCCTCGGCCACATGATATGCGCCATACTTTTGCTGTTCATTGCCTAAATAGCTGGGTTCTTG
>ERZ791641.1219-NODE-1219-length-12842-cov-2.897474_pt1 | contig 12842 bp, 2 predicted proteins | sample MGYA00510055_ERZ791641 | MGnify/ENA primary metagenome ERZ791641 (study PRJEB30046, sample SAMN00715226) | human gut metagenome | study: EMG produced TPA metagenomics assembly of the A metagenome-wide association study of gut microbiota in type 2... | reverse complement strand
ACTGGTTGCCAGTGTGGTGTCTGTTGTCACTTCGGTAGTGGTTTCACTGGTGGAAGTGGTAGTCGGGCCTGCACTGGTTTCCGTAGTGTTTCCACTGGTTGCCAGTGTGGTGTCTGTTGTCACTTCGGTGGTGGTTCCACTGGTAGAAGTGGTAGTCGGGCCTGCACTGGTTTCCGTGGTGTTTCCACTGGTTGCCAGTGTGGTGTCTGTTGTCACTTCGGTGGTGGTTTCACTGGTAGAAGTAGTGGTCGGGCCTGCACTGGTTTCCGTGGTGTTTCCGCTGGTTGCCAGTGTGGTGTCTGTTGTCACTTCGGTAGTGGTTTCACTGGTAGAAATGGTAGTCGGGCCTGCACTGGTTTCCGTAGTGTTTCCACTGGTTACCAGTGTGGTGTCTGTTGTCACTTCGGTGGTGGTTCCACTGGTTTTCGATGTAGTTGTTACAGTTGAAACTGTGGTAACTGTACCAGTTCCCGTAGTGGTTTCTGTGTCAGATGTTGTGCTGCTTTCGCTGGTTGCAGTAGTTGTGGTTGTTGTTGTTGTCGTTGTAGTCGTTTCCGAAGTCGATGTTGTAGTAATCGCAGGCTGTTCCGCATCGCAGACCAGAATCTGTCCTGTGGTCTTGTCATAGTAGTAATAACCCTCGGTCGCCTTGTCATTCAGACTGTCGGCAGTGCCGGTAGTTTTTGTAACAACACCGTTTTCCACAGTAAAGGTCATTGTTGATTTGATTACCGTGTAGGTCTTTCCGGTTTCTGTGTCTGTAAAAGCACCGCCGGTTTCTTTCAGTGTGTATTTGCCGTCCGGCAGCTTGCTCAAAATAGCATTTGTCTTGCCGGAAGTCCATGTAATGGAATCCGCAGTTCTGCTGTCCACGGTAACATTTGCGGTCACATCGTTCAGCGTTGCTCCGCTTTCGTCCGGATTTGTCAGAGTCAGGGTCAGCTTTGCTCCGGTGACTTCCTGCTTTCCGGTGATGTCCTTCTTGCCAATGGTGAGCTTGGAAACCTCGTCCTGAATGGTTGTGGTTCCGGTCACCTTGCCGTCTGTTCCAATGGTGAAGGTTTCTTCTGCGGTGTACAGCTGGTAGCCGTCGGGTGCATTGGTTTCCTTCAGCTTGTATGTGCCTGCCGGCAGTCCGGTGATGATCGTTGCATCTTCTCCGGAAACAAACTGAATGGTCTTGCCGTCTGCACTGATGCTGTAATCCGTTCCCTTGACCAGTACTGTCTTGTTCCCGTTCTTATCGGTTCTGGACAGTTCCAGTTTCGTGGTATCCAGCACGTTTTCTGCGGTGATCTCCAGTGTTGCACCGGCTACTTCCGCACCGCTTCCTGCGTCCTGCTTGCTGATCGGTACGACGTTGACAGCTTCCGCATCGCAGACCAGAATTTCTTCCTTGGTCTTATCGTAGTAATAATAGCCGTCAGCTGCCTTGTCATTCAGACTGTCAGCAGTGCCGGTAGTTTTTGTAACAACACCGTTTTCCACAGTAAAGGTCATTGTTGATTTGATTACCGTGTAGGTCTTTCCGGTTTCTGTGTCTGTAAAAGCACCGCCGGTTTCTTTCAGTGTGTATTTGCCGTCCGGCAGCTTGCTCAAAATAGCATTTGTCTTGCCGGAAGTCCATGTAATGGAATCCGCAGTTCTGCTGTCCACGGTAACATTTGCGGTCACATCGTTCAGCGTTGCTCCGCTTTCGTCCGGATTTGTCAGAGTCAGGGTCAGCTTTGCTCCGGTGACTTCCTGCTTTCCGGTGATGTCCTTCTTGCCAATGGTAAGCTTGGAGGTGGAATCTTCCATTACGATCTTGTTGTCGTCCTTGGTCAGTCCGTTTACCTTTCCGACCTTGCCGTCAGCTCCGACCTCGAAGTTCATCTCCTCGGTCTTTTTGGTGAAACCGTCTGGTGCGGTGGTTTCTTCCAGCGTGTACACGCCTGCCGGCAGATTTGCCAGTGTCACACCGCCCTTGGCGTTGTCCGAAGTCCATGTAATGGTGTTGCCGCTGGTTTCGATTCCAGCAGTGCTGCCGTCGCTGTAGAAGCCCTTGACCTTGCTCAGGTCTGTTTCTGCCGGTGCAGTCAGTTTCAGTACGGCTCCGGTGAGTTCTTCCCCGCCGCCGACTGCCTGCTTGCTGATCGTCACGCTGGGCTTCTGACCGTCCTTCATGGTAATGTCGTTGCCGGAAACGTCATATTCTGTGGTTCCCGTTGCATCAACTACACCGTTTTTAATGGTAAAGGTGAAGTCTGTGCTTACCTTGTTGTAGCCGTCCGGTGCAACTACCTCCGTCATGGTGTAGGTGCCGTCCGGCAGACCGGTGATGTCGGTCTTGTTTTTGCCGTCAGAAATAAAGGTCAGTTCCTTGCTGGTCAGCTGGTACTGGGATTCGTTGTCCACGCTGTCCGACTTGGTGAAAGTCGTTCCGGTTCTGGAGAGTTCTACCAGAGCTTCGTTCCAGCTGCCGCCTGTCTTGGTAATGGTGATCTTTGCACCAGCCAGTTCCTCCAGAGAGGTGATGTCTTTCTTGCTGACGCTGATCTGCGACCGGTTGATAACGGTCACGCCGTTTTCTGCAAGAACAAAATTGCTGCCCTCGATCGGCTTGCCGTCTTTATCCGTGGTGATGATGTAGCCGTCTGCACCTACACTGAACTTCACGCTCAGCGGTGCATAGCCTGTCATGGGCTTTTCTGTCAGGGTATATTCACCCTCTGCCAGTCCTGTGAATTTCTTAGAACCTGTGTCAGATGTCCATGTCTTGCTGTAGCCGCTAGGACCGGTCAGTGTCATTTCACAGCCTGCCATAGCGTTGCCCTTGACATCTGTTTTTGCAAAGGACAATTCCACTTGTGTGGTATTGGCATCAGTAATGACCTTTTCGCCCGGAATACCCGGCAGCAGATCTACCCGATTGCCGCCGGAGTAGGTAGCGAGGAAGGTCTTACCGCCTGCCGAGATTGTGCTCTCATTTTCCACGCGGTTGCCGTCTGCGTCCAGTTCAAAGACGTAATAGATCTTGCTGCTGTCCAGTCCGTCAAAGGTGACAGACTTTTTGCCGTTGTCGCCGGCAGCAATGTTGATGTTCTTCTTTTCCACCTGCTGATAGCTGCCATTTGTGTCCTGCGTAAACAGTCCAACCTCAATTGCATGGTCAACTGCCGGATTGCCGTCCTCAGTAGCGATCTTCGTTACCTTGATCTGAGCCGGATTCTTGGTGGTATTTGTGATAATGGTGTTTGCCTGCGGTGCGTCCTTGGTCAGGGTAAGTGCCGCAACCTTACTGTCATCATCACAGCAGTCATAAGAAACATAAAATGTCGTATCTGTTTTTGTAGTGGAATTCTTGGGATCGAGAACAACAGGCATCTGGAAAGAAGCACCGTTTGCGATCTGTTCGTCTGCATCGTTCAACTCAAAGATATAGTACGGGGTATCTGCTTTCAGATTGTCGAAGGTGACATCTGCACCAGCCACTACAGTTTTCTTTTCGACCAATGTGTCATTCTCAGTGAACAGTCCCACGGAGAATGTGGGTGTGCCCTTGACATCATCTGCGATCAGTACCTTGCTGACGGTGATGCTGTAATCGATCTCCTCGGTGTTGGTGATCGCAGCAGTGCCGCCTGCCTGTACTGCCGCCGGTGCTGCCGGAGCGGAGGTGTAGCGGATACCGCTGTCTGAGGTGTATTTTGCAAAGTCTGTATCTGCCAGAACGCCGTTTGCATTGGTTTCCAGCACGTAGAAATCCATGCCCTTGGGCACATCTTCAAATTTCACGTCCTGCGAGCCTGCCTCGGTAAAGGTCAGGGACTGCACCGGTGCTTCCTCATAGCGAACATAATCGTCTGCCGCATTCTTGGTGAACAGGGCAAAATAGAAGGTGTCGCCGGTGACATCTCCACCTTCCATGCCTGCCAGAGTTTTGGTCAGTGTGATCTCACCTGTATTTTTGGTGTTGGTCACGCCGACAGTCTGGTTCGTTGTGGCATCAGTGGAGATCTTATTGCCGGTATATGCCGGTGTGTAGTTGCGAATCTGATTGCCCTTGGCATCTGTTTCCAGCAGGTAGATGTTGTTGGCGTTGTTTGTCTGTGTCTTGATTGAGGACAGGTCTACGTCTTTCATGGTGACAGAAGCCGCGGTCTGTCCTGCCGGAATGGTGACGGAAATCACATCGCTCAACCGTGTGGTGTAATTTTCATCGGTAAACAGTGCAAAGTAGAACGTTGCGTCCTTAGTTTCTGCTTCTGTCAAGGTCTTGTTGACCGTCACATCAACGGTGGTGTCCGGTGTCTGTACCCAGACGCCGACCTTTGCCGGCTCTGCTACCATGACGGTATCGCCCAGAATGCTCTTGTTCTGATAGGAGTACGCGAAGCTGTTCCATGCGATGTTTTCCTCGCCGGTCTTTGCCACATAGCTGGGAGCGGTTGCGGTAACTTTGACAACAACTTCCTCGCCAACCTTGACGGTATCCTTCAGCTGGATTCGGAAGTCTACGGTATCCGCAGAGGGGTTGCCCGTCGTCCAGTTCATGACATCGTTCTGCCCCAGCCAGTCCTTTGAATACTCGTTCAAAGTAGAGGTTTTATCGGTAGAATACTGATATTCTTTATGTGCCGCACTGCTGCCTGTAAATGCTCCTGTTTCATCATATGTGCCGATTTCTACAGAATCAATGCTCTTGAGTTTCACGCCGAATGCGGAGAAACGCTCATAGCCGGAAACCAGACCCAAGTCACCCACATAGGGCAGACGGTCGATAATGGTCATGTTTTCCAGAGCTACCGGCGAGTTGTTCTTGATGTGGAGTTCATAGGTCACATCTTCGCCCTGCATGCCCTGCACATAATTGTGGGTGGGCTGGCGGCTGTAACCGGTATCCGTTGCCGGGTCGGTGTGGGGTGTGCCGGTGTGATTCTGATTGGTGTAGGTAATGGTCTTCCACGATTCGGTGGTCAGACCAACGATATTGTAGTTTGCATAGTTCCAGATCTGCGTGTCGCGCTTTTCGCCGGCAACCGTATCTTCTGCGGTGAACGGCTGGTCAATGGTGGCGTAACCGGTGTTGGTGATAACGCCTTCTTTTTCCTGGCCGTCTTTTACAGTGGTGGCGAATTGTACGACGATGGCATAGTTCGGCTCCAGTTTTCCTTCTGTAACGCCTGTTCCTGTCACACTGGAAACATCCCAGCTGACAGAATCACCGTTGGCAGTGGTTTTGATTGTTGCACCAGTTCCGGTAACCATACCATATTTGTCCACAGCAAAGCTGCCGTCTGCCTTCAGCGGCACTACAAAATATTTTGTGGGGTAGCTGGTGCTGTCAAATTCATAGCAGCTGGGAAGATTATCTGTCAGCGTCACGTCAGTGAGATCCAGCCTGCCCAGTTCTTCCCCGTTCAGGGTAGCCTTGCCAGTGGCATCTGTTTCACCCTTGCCGTTATAGAGGACTGCCTGCCAGATCAGGGTATCACCGGCGGTGATATAGCCGTTTTCTACCTTCTGGAGATCTGCGTTTTGATAGTTCTTTCCGGCATAGGAAGCTACTGCCAGTTTGGCGAAGCCGGGGGCGGGTACCTTTTGTGCAAAGGTCACCGTTGCCTGTGCATTCGGCTTGATTTCATGTAAGGTGTCACCGTCTTTTGTCACAGTAATTTCTGTAACTGTGTTCGTAACAACGCTCTTCTTGACACCCTGCATTGCTGCAATTTTCTCATCCGTAAACTTCGCAGCATATGTGATACTCGTATTATAGGAAAGCTTTCCATTACTATCTGTTGTAGGCTTTACCTGGAATGTGAGAACGCCGTTTTCTTCCACTGGTTCACTGACTAAAGTCAGATTATTCAGTTTCAATGCATTGTTCCAGCCCCAAGTGGTCGTTGTATAGGAAGAATCCCAATGCATGCCGTCCGGAAGCTTATCTTTAATGGTAAATACTGCATTTGTGTAATCCACTGTATCCAAAGTATGAGCATTCAATTGAATTTGGAAAAACACATCATCAGACAGCTTTGCAGCATCTTCGATCGCATATTCCTGATTATTGCTAGATACACCTTCACTGCCGCCGACGCTTTTTACAGTTTCAAATGTCACATCCAATTTAGGTTTAACATATGCTTTTGCATCATAAGAGCCATTGGAAGAATCCCCTGCCAGTCCATTTGCTTTAAAATACACATCGTTTTCATTGCTCAGATTTCCACTGATCTGCTGTCCGGCATGAATGGTTTCATACCGGCTGAGTTTCATATCATACTCGAAAATCAACGATTTTCCGTTTGCAAGATTGGCATTTTCATAGAGATAACGCATTTTGGGATAATGTCCGGCATTATTACCAGTATTATCATACAGCCAGCCCTTGCTCCAGTCCAGCGGAATCTTGCCGTCTCCGTAGCCACTATACACACCACTCTGACGAGGTACTGTTTTCAGGAGCGTTCCTGTTTCGCCGTCATAAATACGAATTGTTCCGTTATCCAACAGGTTAAATCCGACTGCATAGTCATACAATCCCACCTTGTCTACTATAGCACCGGAATTGTTGGTGAATCTTGCACGATATGTTACGGTATCACCCAAAGAAAATCCCTTGAAATCGCTTGCCGGATCACTAGAAGCATCTACCAGCACATTACCGCTTGCATCGACAATCCACTTTTCCGCCTTATAATCGCCGGAGGTGTCTTTTGTGGTTTTGACTTCATTGGATTTTATAGTGTCGCCGCTATATTCACACTGTGCCCGATTGACGATTTCTCCAGTCGTACCAGTTTTAACTGTACCAGTAATGGTAACTGTCACCTTTTCGCCTGATGGAATCGTCCACGCACCGTCATTTTCCACGGTGTTTCCGGTTACTTTGACAGCATAGCCCGTCTTGTCTATAACCGCAGTCACATTTTCCAAAGTCACATTTTCCAACGAGTTCGGAACTACATCAGAAAATGTCACGCCATTCGCCTTATCAGTACCATTGTTTTCTATAACAATAGTATAGGTCAGTTTATCTCCTGCCACATAGGAAGACGTGTTCACCGTCTTCGTAATCCCCAGCTGTGCTTTCGGTGTATCCGGTGTAAACTTCACTTCATTGGAAGACTTGCCGTCTACCGTTGCCACGTTGAGAATTTTTTCGTTCACGCCGTTTTTGATTGTACCAGTTACCGTGATCTGCACCGTTTTTCCAGCCGGAACGTCAATTTTACCCGGAAAGGCTGATTTTGTAACACCGTCTACGGTATAAGTCATATTCTCCAGATTGTCTGACAGACTATCATCTGAAACAAGAACATCTTTCGCATCCTTTGCACCGGAATTGGTAACAGAAATGGTATAGGTCGCAGTCTGTCCGGCAATGTGGGGGTAGTACTTCTGTCCCAGATTCTTACCATTATAAGTTACATAACCGTCCTTCTTCGGCGCTTCAATCACAGCTTCGTCTTTTTTCACGGTGATTGTTGCCTTTGCAGTGTTGGTGCCGTCTGTCACTTCGTTGGTCAGGTTTGCAGTCTGGTCTTTGGAAACCTTGCAGACCACCTTTGCTGTCACCGTTGCACCGGCAGCGACATTCTGGAATGTCACGCTGTTTCCGGAAACAGTACCGTCTGCGGCTGTGATGCTCTCCAGTGTCATGCCGTCCGGAACGTTATCTTTCAGGGTGATATTTCCGGCAGCATCACCGGTATTCGAAGCGGAGATCTCAAATTCTACAGTATCCCCCTTCACGTAGTATGCTTTTCCATTTTGTACGGTTTTTCCAATACTGAACTTCGGCCCCTGCGGAGCAGAAACTTTCAGTTCCACGCTGTTTCCGCCGATGGTCGAATAGCTGGTATCGTCACCGTAGGGCTTGCCGGAAACGGTCAGGCTGTTGGTGACCTTGCCGTCCGCGGTGCCGTTCATCTTCACGGTGTTGCTGTTCAGAGGCAGTGCCACATGCAGCTTGACTGCGGACATTTCTGCATTGGTGTTCTTGCTGTCCACGGTGAAGCTGATCTTGGCAGTGCTGCCGCTGACCGTTACGCTCAGGTTGCCGGCAGTGTAGCCTGCTGCCGCAACGGCAGACTTGACGGCGTTTTCCACCGCGGTCTGTGCATCACCGGTAAAAGTCATTTCCGACAGTGAAATGGTGTCCTCGAATTTCAGGGACTGTACCCATTCCACGCCGTTTTTCTTGGAGGCGTTGTTCGCCGAAGCACTCAGGGTATAATTTACCGTGGTGCCGGCAGCCAGCTGTGCCGCTGTCAGGGCGTTTCTGTCCTCCGACTTGGACGCACTCCACTGCCGTTCTGCCTTGGCAGTAATTGTACTGCTGGCATTCTTGCCTGTGCTGTCCTGTACGATCTTTACAGTCGAGATCGTTCCGCCCGGGGTCTTGCCGTTCTGGAACTTCGCCTGCAGCCGGACCTGTTTGGTCTGACCGTTGTCAATGTCAAAGGTGATATACCGGCTGCCGTCGCTGTTGACATGCAGGGTATAGCCGTTATAAACTGCCCCGTCCTTAAAGCCGTTTCCGGCGAAGTTCGGCAGCAGCAGATTCTTGTCGGTGATCTCGATCCGATAAGAATCCATCTCTCCTTCATTGACGTTGTTTCCGGAGATCGTCGACATCAGATAGAACACATCTCCCGTATTCACTTCATCAATCGGATTATACTTGCTGTCCCGAAATTCGACACTGGCGTTTGTCAGTACCAGCGGTCCGCCGGATCGTCCGTTATTGTCCGCCGATACCGGAAACAGCATCGACGGCAGGCAGGTCACGATCATCAGGACTGCCAGCAAGACACTGATGACTCTTGTACGCAGGTGTCTTGTCTTTTCTGTCTGCATAAAAAAACTCCTCTCATTGCAGGAACGCTGTACACAGTCTGTTTCGCATTCTTTCGTGCAGACTTTTTGCGGCGTTCCCTCAGAATTTTTGCACGGGAAAACCGGTTTCCCGTGCAAATTTGTACCGTGGCAGCAACATCGACAAAAACGATATACATACCACATTTTTTACGGCAATTTCCACCAACCCCGCCGTTTTTAACCGTTCAATTGTTTCCACAATCAAAAGAACATTTTTGGCGTAAATCACGGAAATCGCTCTGATACACCTTTATTATACTGATTATCTGTGAAATTTTATATCACTTTTTATGTAATATTCGAAAAGTAAGGGGAGGGTTCAGGTAGTCTGTTCAAGCTGCTTCCCGATTCTCCAAATTTTACGGCGGCATCTCCGGCGAATGGCTGTCCGAATTTACCCGCGTGCAACTTCTTTCAATCACATATGACGAATCACGCCATTGTTTTTTCAAATATTTCGTGAAAAAAGCTATTGCAACCTTGCCCAAAATCCGGTATAATAAATAGTGGGGATGTTCCAGAGGAAACGGAACAGTCCGCAGTATGGCAAATCGAAGCCAGCACTGATAAATGGCACGCCTATGCCGAATGCATTGAGGAGGATATTATGGTAGCAAAAACAACAGAAAATCCCCAGAGAGAAGAATTAAAACAAAAATTCGTAGACCGACTTCAGCTGGAGTGCAGCGTTTCTCCGGACGAAGCTTCTGACAAACAAATCTATCAGGTGCTGTCTGCCCTGATGGTCGAAAAGCTGAAGCACAAGCGGCAGCATTTTATCAATAAAACCAATTCCGTCGGCGGAAAGAACGTTTACTATCTGTCCATGGAATTCCTGATGGGTCGTTCCCTGAAGACCACCCTGTACAATCTGGAACTGGCAGATGATGTCCGTGCGATCCTGCAGGATTATCACATCAATCTGGACAGCATTTTCGAGTGCGAACCGGACGCTGGTCTGGGCAACGGCGGTCTGGGTCGTCTGGCAGCATGCTATCTGGACGCAATGGCAACACAGGAAATCCCTGCAACCGGTCACTCGATCTGCTATGAGTACGGTATCTTCAAGCAGATTCTGGAAGACGGCTGGCAGACCGAAGAACCGGACAACTGGCTGCCGGGCGGCAGCGTATGGCTGGACCCGAAGCCGGACGAAGCCATTGAAGTCCACTTCGAGGGCAACGTACAGGAATACTGGCAGGATTCCTATCACTATATTTCCCATGTCAACTACAACACCGTTATTGCGATCCCGTATGACATGTACGTTTCCGGTTACGGCAGTGCCGGCGTTTCTACCCTGCGTCTGTGGAAGGCACAGGCACCCAGCTTTGACATGAAGGAATTCAACGAGGGCAACTATGAACAGGCTCTGTCCCGCAACTCCATGGCAAATGCGATCTCCAAGGTACTGTACCCCAACGACAACCATCTGGAAGGCAAGTCCCTGCGTCTGCGTCAGCAGTACTTCCTGTGTGCCGCAGCCATCGGTGACATCGTCAACCACCACATGAACGTATACGGCACACTGGAAAACCTGCATGAAAAGGTAGCGATCCACATCAACGACACACACCCGACACTGGCAATTCCGGAACTGATGCGTGTGCTGCTGGACGACTGCGGCTATACATGGGATCGTGCATGGCACATCGTCACCAACACCTTTGCCTACACCAACCACACCGTTATGGCAGAGGCTCTGGAAAAGTGGGACGTGAATCTGGTCAAGCAGATCGTGCCGCGTATCTTCCAGATCATCGTGGAGATCAACAACCGCTACTGTGCCGGTCTGATGGAACGCAACGGCGGCGACAGTGCAAAGACCACCCGCATGTCTATCATCAAGGACAACCAGATCCACATGGCTACCCTGTGCGTTATGGCTTCTCACAGTGTCAACGGCGTTTCCAAGCTGCACTCGGAGATCATCAAGGACAGCGTATTCCACGAAGAATATCTGGATACGCCGAACAAGTTCAAGAATGTCACCAACGGTATCGCATACCGGAGATGGCTGTATCAGTCCAATCCGGGTCTGACCCAGCTGCTGCGTGACAAGATCGGCGACGGTTTCCTGAAAGACGGCAGCGAGCTGAAAAAGCTGGACGTTTTCGCAGACGACAAGGCAGTTCTGGAACAGCTGCGGAAGATCAAGAAGGAAAACAAGCAGCGTTTCGCCAAGTATGTCAAGAAAAAGAGCGGTCTGGTTCTGGATACCGACAGCATTTTCGATGCTCAGGTAAAGCGTCTGCACGAATACAAGCGGCAGCACCTGAATGCTCTGCACATTCTGGCACAGTACAACGCCCTGCTGGAAAATCCGGATATGGACTTTACTCCCAAGACCTATATCTTCGCTGCAAAGGCTGCTCCGGGCTACTATCTGGCAAAGCAGATCATTAAGATGATCTGGGCTCTGTCTGAGGAGATCCGCAAGAACCCCCGCATTTCCGACAAGCTGTCTGTATACTTCCTCGAAAACTACTGTGTTACCATGTCTGAACTGCTGATGCCGGCCTGCGACATCTCCGAGCAGATCTCTCTGGCAGGCACAGAGGCTTCCGGTACCGGCAACATGAAGCTGATGCTCAACGGTGCAGTGACACTGGGTACCTATGACGGTGCCAACATCGAGATCGTGGAAGAAGCCGGCGAGGAAAACAACTACATCTTTGGTGCAAAGGTAGAGGAACTGGAACAGATCATGCCGACCTACGACAGCCGGAAGCTGTTCTCCGAGAACGAAAAGATTCGCCGCGTGGTAGAAACCCTGATCGACGGCACCTGCTGTGACGGCGGCAGCGGCGATTTCCGCGAACTGTATTATTCTCTGCTGGACGGTGCCAGCTGGCATGCACCGGATAACTACTATCTGCTGGGCGATCTGGAATCCTATGTGGCTGCAAAGCTTCGCTGCAACAGCGACTATACAGACCGCATGGCATTTGCCAAGAAGCAGTGGCTGAACATCTGCAACGCCGGCAAGTTCAGTTCCGACCGCACCATTGCAGACTATGCAGAAAACATTTGGAACATTCAGGCAGTCACAGTAGACTGATCGATACGGCATTCTGGGAGGTGCTGTAAATGAGCGGCGTAATCTCATTTTTCATTTTCTTCCTGCTGGGCATTCTGGATACCGTTTTTGCGGTGAAGCTGAATCTGTCGCCGTGGAAGTTTCTGCTGGCGGGAAACCCGAGGCTTCCGGACGGCACGCGGCTGTATGATATGGAATGCTTTCAGCGGGCGGCAGGCATGCTCTGTGCCATTTATGCCGGTGCCTTTTATATGACGGCACTGTCTGTTCTGCTGACACAGATTCTGTGCGTGATGCCCAATGCACTGATGGCAGGCATGCTGTATATACACGGGGCAGTGCTGACATTGACAGCATTCGGTCTGCTGGCGTATCTGGACAGTTCTTGTCAGGTGCAGCCGCAGACGGAAAAACTGTCAGAGTAAAATCACATCAAAAAAACGCTATGGTACGCAAAGTGCCATAGCGTTTTTGTTTTAGGGAAACACTGCACAAAGTTTGTGCGGTATTGCCTTAATCCATTTTCTTGCCGCAGGAGCCACAGAACTGGCTGTCCAGCGGGTTCATGGCACCGCAGTGCGGGCAGAACTTCACGGTAGAAGAATCATCGGTCTTGGGAGCATGGCTTTCGCCGGACGTTTCGGTGTAGCGGAATTCCGGTTCAGCCGGTGCACTGTCCGGAGCCTGCGGAACAGGTGCTTCCGGTGCGGGAGCATCGGGGACAGGTGCACTGACGGCAGCAGCCTTTTTCTTTTTGGACTTGACTGCCGCGTTGGTGCAGATGCCGATCACCGTAAAGAGTACGCCATATGCCGCCGGAATCAGCGTTGCCAGAGCGACCGGTTTCAGCAGTATCGGCAGTCCTGCCTTGGAGAAGATCAGTGCATCTGGTATGTGGAACGCCTCCACCAGCAGCAGGGGGACACCGCTTGCCGCC
>ERZ791641.1215-NODE-1215-length-12909-cov-16.820289_pt1 | contig 12909 bp, 6 predicted proteins | sample MGYA00510055_ERZ791641 | MGnify/ENA primary metagenome ERZ791641 (study PRJEB30046, sample SAMN00715226) | human gut metagenome | study: EMG produced TPA metagenomics assembly of the A metagenome-wide association study of gut microbiota in type 2... | reverse complement strand
TCACAAATTTATCCTTTCTATTTTATCTGTAGTCCTCGGATGCAAATCTAAGGTATCCAGTTTAAGACTTTCGTTGAAAACTATTCCATCAAGAGAGCGAACTCTTGTTTCTGTACTATAGCCTTGGGTGTTTCGTTCATCTTGATTTAACTTCCTGCTCAATTTATTATACACATTACATCTTGGCTGACCATGAAATGGATGTTCGTAAAAATCAGTGCTTATACCTCCCCAAGAATAGCCGTAATAATCCTCTGTACCTGTACCAAACAATGAAGGGAAATTTTCATGATCCACCCAAATCTTCTCATCACCTTCACCCCACCATTTTTTTACAGGGTTGAATACCGTTAATGCATCACCAACGTAAACCCCTTTGCCTTTCAATGTTATATAGTTCCAATCCGAATATGGACGAGTTGGGACTTCATCATCATGTCTGTATGATGAATGAAAATACATAGTATTGTCGGTCCAATTATAGTCAGAGCACGACACATTAAGTTGAACGTCGATTTTCTCTTCTGATCTGTTTTCAACAGAGACCTCTACCTTCTCTTTAAACGGCATAACCCAATGACTGATAAATCTATAATCGTCCGTCACTTCTCTATAAAAATCTCTATAAGGATTAAGCCCAATTCCACATCCGAAAAAATCACCAATAGGTGAATTTACCGTTTCTTTTCCATCGAATGAGATTCTTATAAATAAATTCCTAGTAAGCATCGAATCGGAAAACGCTTCTTCTTTCAGTTTTAACTGTAAAGTATTAAGTGAAGATAAAGGTCTTTCCAAAGATATTGTCACTTTTTCACCGGCAGGCAATAACTTATCTTTACTTTCAACTGCATCAGCTTCGCTGAAAGGATTATCATTAGTATTACCCAACAAAATATTACCCGTTTCTGTTATCAGTTCCTTATTGGCTTTAAAGTCTTCAATAGTAAATGATTTGACTTTAACGGTTTCCGGATACTCTCTATACGTAATCTGATAGAAAGAAGGTCTTTTTGTTGTTGTAACTTTACAGGATTTAGAATACGTAATAGGGAAAAATGAAACAGCAGATCGCAGAGACTTGTGAGCAAAAGGATATGGTATAATGCCATCGCCATTGAAAACTTCTAACATATTACCCTGAATAGCAGGAACTGTATCACCGTCAATATATACTTTGATTATATTATCTGTATTAGGGCTCTTAGCATTGGGGAAAGGCATCCAGGTTCTAACTATTGCACCTGGTGATTTATGGTCCATGAGAACCCATTCTTTAGCTCCGTTTACGGTATCTACTCGTATGAACTTATGATTTGATGGACTTGAATTAAAATCACTATTAGCAAACCATGTCTTTGCATCCTCTGGTGTTACAGAAACTCTATTATAAGAACTTTCTTGCTTCAGTTTGAAAACAGGTTGAGGAAACTCGGCAACTGTTTTTCTGTCACCCATCTCCTGAAGTAAAGTCAGCATAGAAACATCAAATTTTTCTGTGCAAGAAATTAGTAAAAAAAAAAAAAATAACGATAAGAATTTAGATGATAGATTTAATGTTTTCATAAACTAAAATTTTAAATTAACATTTGAAAACAAAGCACATTAATTCAATATTACTTATCATCAACCTATAAGTTATATAATCCTGAAAACTATCCTGTAATATACCTATTGAAATAGAAGTTAATGAAAAAGTGTATATTGAACTAATGTGCCTATTAACCTGAAAACCTTTTTAACTTTATTTTGCGTTCTTCTCTGAAGCAAACTTCCAATGTTCGCTTGAAGTTCTTGAACTATCCATTATACTCTGAAGTTCTTTTACTCTTTCCAGATATAACGCAGCTACATTTGCTATCTCTCCCGGATCGCAATTCAAATTATAAAGCTCTAATTTTGTTTTTTTAGGATTATTCACCTGTAGTCTTATCAATTTCCATCTGTCCTTTATAACCGCCTGTTTTCCACCTTGCTCATGGAACTCGAAATACAGGTTGTCATGGAGTTTCTGTTCGCCTTGACCTGTCAATGTTGGCAGATAAGATATTCCATCAATTCCTTCTGGCAAAGTTGCACCAGTAAGTTCACAAACAGTAGGCATAAAATCCCAAAAAGTTGATTCATGATAAGAAATGCTTCCCGGCTTAATTACACTTGGCCATTTTACAATGAAAGGAGTGCGAATTCCACCTTCGTAAAGGTCACGTTTTGTTCCGCGGAAAGGTCCGTTACTGTCAAAATATCTTGGATCATGTCCACCCTCTTTATGGGTACCATTATCAGAAGTAAAAATAACTATTGTATTATCCATAATACCCTTCTTTTCCAACAAGTCCATAACTCTCTGCACATCACGATCAAGCCTGGTTACCATTGCAGCAAAAGTAGCACGTGGTTTAGGTTGGGCTGTATAACCTTTTCCAGGGAATGGAACCTCCTCAAACTTACCATCATAATCGAACAGTTCATTATTTGGTACAATCAAATCAGCATGTGGAATCGTTGGAGTCAAATATAGGAAAAATGGCTTATCCGAATTCTCATTAATGAAATTTAAAGCCTTTTCCATTATCAAGTCGTGAGAATAAACCTTTTTATCCAAGACAACAGGTTCATTGTTTTCGAACAATTGAGTAGGATAATATCTGTGTGCATTACCCTGACCCAAATATCCGAAAAAGTAATCAAAGCCTTGGTTATTAGGATGACCAATACCAGACGGACCTCCCAATCCCCATTTCCCAACGCATGCTGTAACATAATCACGCGTTTTCAGGACTTCCCCAAGAGTCACCTCCTCATCCGCAAGATTCAAGTCATAATGACGTCCATCTTCTGCCTTGTATCCCTTGTTTCCCCTAATATATGAATGTCCCGTATGTTTTCCTGTCAATAATACACATCGAGAAGGAGCACTCACTGTTGAGCCAGAATAATGCTGGGTAAACTTCATTCCCTCTTTTGCCAAAGCATCAATAGAAGGAGTTTTTATTCTATCCTGTCCATAACAACCTAAATCACCTATACCCAAATCATCAGCCATAATAAATATTATATTAGGCTTCTTAAAATCAATCTCTTTAGAACTTGATTCTTTTTTTCCCTGTACACATCCTGTTGATACAACAGAAAGAAATGTAAATCCAAATACCAGTTTTAAGCTATTCATAACAATCAGTTTTTATTTGTTTTATGCAAAATTACCTATAAATAGACAGAACAACTGGTAATAATTCTTGCGAATTTTGGTAACAATTCATTCATACAGACAAAAAGCATCATATTTCAATGAATATGCCACTAAAATACTACCACATTATCAGAATTTTATTTCAAAAGGGGAAACAGGAAATTTATCATCGTTATAAAGCAAAGCACTTTGTAGCAACGAAGGTTTCCATGCATAATGAAGCGTCATGATTTCATGTTTCAACGGTACAACCAACTCATTTTTGGAATTTAAATAAGCTTCAACCTCCTCAGATACACCATTCTTATATGAAACGGAAACCTGTACTGAATGCTTATTCTTTGATATATATAAACCTTTAGAAATATTTTTAAACGACAAAGTCAATTGATTATCTTTTATCCTATAATCATTATATACAGGAAAATCACAAACCTTAATATCATATACATTATTTAAGGCAATGTAAGCAGCGCGTTTTCCGACTTCTTTCTTACCTTTATAATGAATATCATTGTTTGCACCCAAATCCATAATTGGTACTATATAACAATAATCATTTTCTTTTGCACCATTAAACTGCACCTTTCTCATTTCCGGCCATAAAGGCAACTTATAGCTTGGAAGTTGGATAGAGATGAAAGGCAACTTATCATTATCAAAATTCATTCTCCAACTATTTACAAGCATATTATAGAATTCAGGATACTTATCGATAGCATCTTTTGTTTCTGAATCAGCCTCTCCCTGATACCAGAGTACACCTTTTACATTGATTTCTGAAATTTTAGCAAAAGACGATTCAAATAAAAAAGATGGTTCGCATAAAAAATGATATTTCATTTCATCTATCACATATTCACCAGAAGAAGGCAACACTTTATTCAAAGCTTCTCTACCTCTTTTCCTATGAGCCGCAGCAATATTCTCGTTTTTCAGCCAATCTGTTGAGAACCAATCTGCAGAAACCTTTTCTTTGCGCAGAACTTCCTCGGGTATCCAGTTGTTTATAGCAGATCCTCCAATGGCACATTGTACCAAACCTATCGGAATTTCTATTCTTGAAACAAGATTTATTCCGAAATGTGTTGCTACTGCAGAAAAACCCTGCAGGTTATCAATTGTGGCCTTATTCCATTTTAAAGAAAAGAAATCATTCTTATTGCAACGAGCGAGTTCTGACTCATTATATCCATTCTTGGCAACCAGTCTTAAGCCACTATAAGAAAGAATACGTATTTTTGACATTTCCTTCTCGAATACTGACAAGTTCTTTGTATCGGCATCTCCATTCTTGACAGGGAAAACCATATTTGACTGACCAGAACAAATCCAGACATCTCCAATAAGTATATCTTGCAGAACAATATCTCCCGCTCTCAAAGTCAAAGGAGAAAATGAAGTTCTACGCTTTTTAAACTTGACAGTCCATTTTCCATTATCATCTGACTTTACAATTTTCTTTTCATCTCCTAAAAAAACAGGAAATTCAACATTAGGGTCTGACTCCCCCCAGACAACAATAGGCTCATCCCGCTGTAAGACCATATGCGACTGGAAATAAGGGTTCAAAATTACATTTACAGCATGAGTTGCTGTTATCAGCCACATAAAAAACAATAACAAAAAATACTTTTTCATAATTCTGTACTTGTTTGTTTTTCAGAAAATTAGAACTCAATCTCAAGTAATTTAGATTTCAACAAAGGAGACGATAATCTTACTCTAATTATTCCATGCTTATCAGTAGCCTTTATATATCCTAACAATCTTCCGTTTCTGCACCTTTGAACAGAATCCCTGAAATTATCTGCAGCATTGCTTTCACCGCTTTCCAGACCTACAAGAACAGCCTGTCCGGAAACTGTACATGTTACTAGATTATCGGCCAAATTCACAATTCTGCCTTTTTCATCATGAATCTCTATATCCAGATGAAGATATTCATTCAAACAGATTCCGTCTTTCTTATCAAACTTAGCTTCAATTTTATATGGTAATCCTGTTGTCTCTACCTTATCTGATGCAGCAAGTTCACCTTTATTATAACATTTCACTTCCAATACCCCGCTGGCAAACGGTAAATCCCAATAAATAATTCCTGTCTTATCGTCATATGGCTTACGTGTTCCTACCAATTTACCATTAAGATACAATTCAGTTTCCTCACAATTTGTATATGTGACCACTCTCACCAAATCATTATCTTCATAATTCCAAATATGAGGTGCACCTGCTGAAACTTTGCTTTTATTATTATTGTTCAGTTTATATGTACCAACATAAGCCACAGGTGAATCGTACCACAAGGCTCTCCTAAAATATCCACCAGGTTTAATATTTGAGGTCAAATCTATCATTCCTGTAGTAAAACCTCTTGAAGGCCATTTTCCAGCTTCACCCAAATAATCAAACCCTGTCCATATAAACTGCCCGAAAATAAATTTATTATCCCTTACAGCTTTCCAGGCATTTATATCGTGACGTGTTTCACTTCCATAAAAAACTCTGTCTGGATAAGTTTCATGATCCTTTTTATATCTGTACTCAGTATAATTGTAACCAACAATATCCAAAGCGCCCGGATAATCCGTTTCATTTGACATTACAGCACCTGCCAAAGCTGCAGTAACAGGACGACTCTTATCAAACTGCTTAACAACAGCAACAAGTTCTTTTGCAATTTCACCCAAACGCTCAGCCCTAGGCTGCTGAGTCAAATACCCCTTTACATGATGCTGGCTTATACCTTCCTTATTTAAAACCGGATGCGAATAAGGATCATTAGGATAGTCAACCTCATTTCCTATACTCCACATTATAACAGAGGGATGATTCCTGTCACGACGGACCATATCAGCTAAATCTTTCTTGCACCATTCTCTGAAATAATTGGCTGACCCCTGAAATCCAGGAGTTCCTTTATTCCAACCTGATATCCATTTTTTCTTAGGATATTCCCATTCATCAAAAGCCTCATCCTTAACCAACAGTCCAATTTCGTCACATAGCTCATAAACGCAAGTTGCTTGAGGATTATGACTCATTCTTATGGCATTACATCCAATTTCCTTTAGTTTCATCAATCTTCGTTTCCATACTTCTTTAGGAACAGCGGCTCCAAGGCAACCGGCATCATGGTGAATACATACACCCTTGACTTTCATATTTTTACCATTCAAGAAAAATCCCTCATCTGGGTCGAAGCGGATAGAACGTAAACCAGCTTTTACAGTAGAGCTATCAACTGTCCTGCCGTTCACGTTCAAAACAGTCTTGATTGTATATAAAGAAGGTGAATTCAAATCCCACAAGACAGGATTAGAAATTTCAATATTTACATTACCAGTAGAAATTTCCCCTGCAAGAAGTTTTCTGGAATATCTTTTCGAAGAAACTTTTGCTCCATCTGGAGAATAGACTTCATGAAGGATTGAAACCGAAGAATTTTTATCAGAAGTATTCTTAATATCAGTATTTAAAGTTAAAGTAGCAGTTTTATTACTACGACTAAGAACTGCACTATAATATACCCCCCAAAGATCTATATGAATCTTATTTGCAAAAATCAATTTCACATCACGGTAAATTCCAGATCCAGTATACCATCTGGAATCAGCATCTTGAGAATGATCTACTCTGACAGCAATCACATTTCTTCCACCAAAATTAATATAAGGTGTCAAATCATACATAAAGGAAACATATCCGTTAGGACGTTTTCCAATCCACTTCCCGTTTATAAAAACTTCGCTGTTATTATAAACGCCCTCAAAATAGACATAAACATTTTTACCCTTTTCATTTTCCGGGATTTCCAACATCTTACGATACCATCCTATACCACCAGGCAAATATCCAGTACAACTGGCCAACGACGGGTTAGCCTGCTGTTCAACACTCCAGTCATGAGGCAAATCAAGCTTTCTCCAAGAAGAATCGTCATAAAACTCAGAGCCACCATATTTAATGTCGCCCAAATGAAAACTCCAACCACTGTTTATTACATGTGTATCGCCAAAACCTTGTCCATTAATTATAGATATATTAACTATATTGGACAAAAAAAGGAAAAAGAAAATAATCTTATGTTTCATAGATTTATAGTATTATTTTGAGCAAAAATACACATTCTCACCTATAGGTATTGGTATCAAACACGTCAAATAATACTATAAATCGTTCAAATCTTGTTTTCAGAAATGCCTTCAACGTATTTACTCGGTGACATACCCAATTCTTTCTTGAATACAATTCCAAAATACTTAGGATCATTAAATCCAACCATATATGCCACTTCTGACACAGACTTTCCTGTTGTTCTCAATATCTCACAAGCTTTCTTTATTCTAACATTTCTGATAAATTCATTTGCAGACATACCTGTCAATGTCTTTAATTTTCTATAAAGAGTTGATTGTGACATATTCATCTGTTCACAGAAGTCATCAATAGAGAAATCAGAATTATCTATATTCTCATAAACAGCCTGTACTGCTTTGTCAAGAAATTCCTGGTCTGCAGCATTCAGTCCCAGTTCCTGAGTATCAGCAACTTCCTGTTGTCTGAACTTCTGCGAGAGAATCCTTCTGTTATTTAATAATGTTTTGACTTGAGCTATCAGAACAGCCATTTCTACAGGCTTAGAGATATAGACATCAACTCCGGAGTTATACCCCTCCAACTGATATTCAACCTGTGTCTTTGCAGTCAACATTATTATAGGTATATGATTCAAGTCTTTATCACTCCTAATAGCCTTACACAGCTCTACCCCATTCATTTCTGGCATTACAAAGTCTGTTATAATCATATCTATATCACTACTTTGCTTAGTTATTTCTAGAGCTTCAACACCATTTTTTGCAGTATGAACATTGAAACTGACAGACAAGAATTTTGACATTACAGTCAACAAATCTTCATCATCTTCAACTAGTAATATATGAGAAGCAGAAAATCTGCCGTCCTCTAAATCTGCATTAACAGGCACAGCACCAGAATCCAGTTCCGCATTGTCTATCTGATCATCTGTATATGCATCTTTATCTATAGGTAGTTTTACAGTAAAGACAGTAACCTCACCTGGAACACTGTCTGCATTAATTGTTCCATTATGCATATCTACCAATTCCTTCGTCAAAGAAAGCCCAATTCCGGTACCACTTGTTTTAAACTTCCTATAGTCTCCCTCATAAAATCTCTGGAAAAGGAAAGGCAGACGAGATTCCGGTATTCCGTCGCCGGTATTTTCAATTTTAATAACAACATACCTTCTGTCAGCCTCAACTTGTTCTGTCAAGGATATAGAAATCACACCTCGAGTATAATTGTATTTTAGTGCATTAGACAACAGATTATATAAAATTTTATCAATTTTATCAATATCAAAATAAGCAAGTATACAATCAGAAGAAGCCTCAAAATGCATATTGATATGCTTTGCCTCTACCAACGGGTAAAAGTTCTCCTCACATAATTTTCTAGTGAACAAGACTATATCATTCTTACTTACCTTCAGTTTCAATTTACCATTTTCAATTTTTCTAAATTCAAGTATCTGCTGAAGAAGTCTATGAAGACGTTTCAGATTAGACCTCATGATAGACAAAGTTTCCTTATCTGAATTTTCATCAACAAAAAGTTTGTCTATCGAACATTGTAATACACTGATAGGCGTAAAAAGTTCGTGCGAAACATTTGTAAAGAATTTAAGCTTTGCCTGGTTTACTTCATCAGACTTTTTATGTTCCAAACGTTCTAACTGGAGCGCATGCTGCAGATGAATTCTTTTCTTTATTGTACGTACAATAATATAACAAACGAGGAACAACACGATGACATATAAAACATATGCCCACACAGTAAACCATGGAGCCGGATTGACTACTATATCAATATATTTTGCATCAGACCATACACCATTGGAATTACAAGCCCTCACTTCAAAACGATAATTACCTTTGTTAAGTGCATTATAAGATATGTTTCTATTATTGGAATCGACATAAATCCAATCATTATCTACACCTAACATTCTGTATGCATACATATTAGCAGAGCTATTAATAAATGACAAACAACTGAATTTAAAGGTTAGATTATTTTGATTATAATTCAAATCCAATTTTTCAGTATACGGTGGCAAAAAATCAAAAATATCATCCCTCTCTTCATCGAATGAAGAAAGAGGTATATTCATCAGAGAAATATCAACTATATATACAGGTGATACATATTCCTTTGTCTTATTTAAATCCAGCCTATCATAGCAGTCCAATCCACTATATCCTCCCAGAATTATTGTTCCATCCGAGGCCAACAATGATGCCCCACTTACAAACTGCAAGTTCTGCAAATCTTCCTTCTGATTATACCAGACAATTTTCTTTGATTTATTCAAAGACAAGCGGAACAATCCTCTGGCAGTAGTTATCCACAGATTATTATCCTTATCTTCAATAATAGAATAAACATAGTCTTCTGCAAATGAATGGACCATATCCTGTGTCTCAAAGCTGTCGTCTTTATCATTATAACAGCTCAAACCACTTCCTTGTGAGCCTAACCATAAGTGTCCATGTGAATCTTTATAAATACAAGAAGTAGCGTTTGTTTTTAGCTTACTATTTTCTACATTATAGAATCTTATATCTTCATTTACCCCCACAAAAATAACTCCATGAGTTTTAGTTAAAATCCAGACACCGCTATCGTCGCAATAAACTTCCGAAATAAAGTCGTTATTTATAAGTTTATTAATATTGGCATATTCTTTAATCTTGTATTTGTCGTTTCCATTAACATCAGCATAAAACACACCCGATTCAGTTCCAATCCACAATCTACCATCTGATGAAATACTCAAGTCTGTAATTCTATTAATTTTCATTGTTATATGCTGTAATTTCTTTAAAGCTGTTATCTTAGTCCCCTGACGCTCAATTTCATAAACGCCATTATAACGAGTTCCCAAAAACAAATTTCCAGACTTTGAATCTTTTACTATTGAGACAACCGAGTTTGATTTTACAGATAAATTACCTAAAATAGGAAATTCTTTATACGACTTCAATTTATTGTTTTTCCTGTCCCAAATCTGAAGTACTTCTTTTCTAGAACCTATCCAGATTAATGAGTCTTCATCCTCATAAAGAGCTGTAACAACCTGGTCTTTTGCTACATCAGGAACTGAATGAGAATAAAAATCGTCCCTATACACAAAACTAGACAATCCACTTCCTTCTATACCGCTCCAGATTGTTCCGTTTTCAGCCTTCATCAAAAACATAGCTTCAACACCACCCAATTCATCAGATTTGAAATATGTATATTTTTCTTTCGATTCGGACAGATTCATTACAACTATCCCATTGGCAGTAGAAACCCATAGACATCCATGCTCATCATCAAACATCAAATCATATATTACAGGGTCAGGAAGCACGCTATTAAATCCTCTTGCCGGGATTAATTTCACTTTCTCAGAATCAAACTTATCCGGTTCCAACAAACAATAAAGAAAATCTCCATCCCAAGTAGAAATCCATATATTTCCTTCATTATCTTCCTCAAAAGCAGTTATTCCAAATTTACTTTCTACTCTCTTATACCTTGTGGTTTTGTAACTCTGTCTGTCAAAAAGATAAACTCCTGCGTTCCAAGTACCAATCCATATGTTCTCCTTAGAATCTTCGAATATAGACTTTACAGACATCTTCTTTATAAACATGAAGCAATTTAAAGACTTGCTATATCTAAAAATGCCCTGACCTGTACCTAAATATATTTCATTATCATTTGTTATAAGAATATCATTTATACTACCTTTAATATAAACTTCAATTGGGATATTAGTCAGAGACATGATTTTTGAATCAAAGACATAAACATCATCATTTTCAGTAATCAGCCAAAAGAGACCATCCTTATCTTTTTCCATTAGTTTTATACTATTTGACACGTTACAGTCCGAAAGCAATTTACTCAAATAAATATTTTTAAAACTATAGCCATCATACCGACTTAATCCGTTCCTAGTTCCAAACCACAAAAAGCCCAGATCATCATATTCTCCGCAAAATACTTCATTACTAGGCATACCTGACGTAACCGAAAAGGAAGATATATTTATTTTATCATTGGCTATCATTACTTTGTGAAATAAAAGTATAAAAAGAATATGTATAATATGCCTCATTTCTTTATATTTATGTAAATCAGAAATTGAAAGTTCACAACTGATTCATGGTTAAATAATATGCAAATATATCATCTTATTTATATTCCACTGAATATCTTGCTCTTAAAATCATCTGTTAAGGATGAATCTAATTAAGATTTCAAATGAGAAAAATAAAATTTAATACATTTTGTAGGTCAGCGGCATTGCTACAGCTTTCCCGATAAGAACTGTATGTACGATTTTCACCGCCTACAGTTTCGATAATTCTAAATTTAAATCCCATAAAATTAAACAGGCTCATAATTTTCTCGTGATAACCTGTCCCCAATAAAGTTTTCTTAACACATTTACTCCTTCATACTCATATGCAAAACCAGATATCTATTTTCTACAACCGTTGGATGATATGTATTTATAAGTATTTTCTCCTCAGACAGAATAAATCCTCTAACCTTTAAAAAGGCTGTCTACATTTTCTTTATTTCAAATGATGTCCGCCTTGAGTATATTTACTCTTTACAATGAGAGGACTTTATATCCTCTCCGTGTCGTAAGCATTCTATTTTCCGCTACGACAATTTTATCGGCTGTTTTTCAGCCGATAAAATAAAAATGTCCGCAAGAAAATAGTTTAGTTTTAACATTCCGATTTATAAAAACATGGCAGAAGAGCCTTCTTGTCGCAGTCCTTACCATGAAGAATACATTCAAACAAGTGTTTCAGGTAATCCTGAGGATCTATATCGTTCAACTTACAGCTTTCTATCAGGGAGAAGATGAATGCCGAGTTTTCTGCGGCTGCCTCACTTCCTATATTCATACAGTTCTTGAGCAGCAGCTTTACAGGTTTCATTCTTTGCTCACAGAGATTGTTGGATATTTCCGCTGAACCGTCCTTGAGGATATTTCTCAAGGATTTCCACTGGTTTATCGTGTAGTTCGCAGCCTTTCTCATCAGTTCGTTAGCCATAATCTTCGCATCCTGCATCATCATGACCACCTTATGATGGATACGTTCAAGAATAGGTCCCGTAAGTTTAAGTCTTTTTTCCTTTATCTGCTCGCCGCTGAGTTTCATTGTGCGGAACAGGTCTTCATTCCTGAATAAATCACCGATAGAATCTATTATGTCCATCGCCGTCCTGTCTGATGGCAAGGCATCAACCCACAACCTCCTGCAGTGCGTCCAGCATCCTATATGAAGCACCTTTGATTCTTCTCCGTCGAACATCCTGTAAACCGTATATCCGTCTGTAGATATAGATCCCATAAAATGCTCAAGGAAGGTCTTTGCTACATCAGAGGCTCTGCTGCCGTTATTGTAATGATAGTAAACCAACTTGACATGCTTTGCAAAGAAAGCCCATAAGTACTTTCTCCTGTAAGCCTTACCTTCCGGTGTTTCAACTCCGACAAGTTCGGTAGTCTCATCAACCATAAGGTATTTTGCCTGTTGTACAAACTCCTTGAAGACATCTTCCATACTACTATGATTTTTGCAAATTATTTACGATAAAATAGGTTTATATTT
>ERZ791641.1212-NODE-1212-length-12935-cov-26.426242_pt1 | contig 12935 bp, 11 predicted proteins | sample MGYA00510055_ERZ791641 | MGnify/ENA primary metagenome ERZ791641 (study PRJEB30046, sample SAMN00715226) | human gut metagenome | study: EMG produced TPA metagenomics assembly of the A metagenome-wide association study of gut microbiota in type 2... | reverse complement strand
GTAACTACTCTATGTTCTTCGATAAGTATGAGCAGGCTCCAAAGTCTGTTCAGGATAAGGTTATTTCTGATAGAAATAAGTAATAACTATAAAAATATAGTTGAAATATTTCACTAAATGAAATATAATAAATATCAGCTATGACAAAGCCCGAGGGGGATACCCCTCAGGGCAATCTAAATATTTTTAGGAGGATTTTAAACAATGGCAAAGGCTAAATTTGAGAGAACAAAACCACATTGTAACATTGGTACAATCGGACACGTAGATCACGGTAAGACTACATTAACAGCTGCTATCACAAAGACTCTTCATGAGAGACTTGGTACAGGTGAGGCTGTTGCATTCGAGAATATTGATAAGGCACCAGAGGAAAGAGAAAGAGGTATCACTATCTCTACAGCTCACGTTGAGTATGAGACAGAGAAGAGACACTATGCACACGTTGACTGTCCAGGACATGCTGATTATGTAAAGAACATGATCACAGGTGCTGCTCAGATGGATGCAGGTATCCTTGTTGTTGCTGCTACTGATGGTGTTATGGCTCAGACAAGAGAGCATATCCTTCTTGCTCGTCAGGTTGGTGTTCCTTACATCGTTGTATTCATGAACAAGTGTGATATGGTTGATGATCCAGAACTTCTTGAATTAGTAGATATGGAAATCAGAGAACTTCTTAACGAGTACGGATTCCCAGGAGATGATACTCCAATCATCCAGGGTTCAGCTCTTAAGGCTCTTGAAGATCCTAACAGCGAATGGGGAGATAAGATCCTTGAGCTTATGCATACTATTGATGAGTATGTCCCAGATCCAGAAAGAGATACAGATAAGCCATTCCTTATGCCTGTAGAGGATGTATTCTCTATCACAGGACGTGGTACTGTTGCTACTGGTAGAGTAGAGAGAGGTGTTCTCCACGTTAATGAGGAAGTTGAAATCGTTGGTATCCATGAAGATATCCGTAAGGTAGTTGTAACTGGTATCGAGATGTTCAGAAAGCTTCTTGATGAGGCTCAGCCAGGTGATAACATTGGTGCACTTCTTAGAGGTGTTCAGAGAGACGAAATCCAGAGAGGACAGGTTCTCTGCAAGCCAGGTTCAATCACACCACACCACAAGTTTACAGCTCAGGTTTACGTATTAACAAAGGACGAGGGTGGACGTCATACTCCATTCTTCAACAACTACAGACCACAGTTCTACTTCAGAACAACTGATGTAACTGGTGTTTGTGAGCTTCCAGCTGGTACAGAAATGTGCATGCCTGGTGATAACGTAGAGATGACAGTTGAACTTATCCATAACGTAGCTATGGAGCAGGGTCTTCGTTTCGCTATCCGTGAGGGTGGTAGAACAGTTGGTTCTGGTGCTGTTGCTACAATCATTGAGTAATTGTTATTAATACAGTTCTTTCAAGGGTTTCCGGATTTCTCGGAAACCCTTTTTTGCGCGAGCAGCTTCTTGAGAAGTCATGGGAAGTTCGCAGTCGTGCTCGCGAAGTAATGAACTAGAATATGATAAAAAGAGGAGTACAACATGCTATACATAATGCGTCATGGCAGGACGGACTGGAATGTGCGTCATAAATTGCAGGGAAGAACAGATATACCGCTTAATGATGAAGGCAGAATGATGGCGGCAGAGGCTGGGAAAAAGTATGCAGATATACATTTTGATGAGTGTTATTCATCACCTTTGGCAAGAGCAAAAGAGACCGCCGAGATTTTTCTCAAAGGAAGGGGAGTACCTGTATATACAGATGACAGGCTTGTTGAGATGGGATTTGGAATATATGAGGGAATAGAGAATTCATTTGCAATAAAGGATTGTCCAATTAATTCTCTTTTTAAAAATCCAGAGGATTATGTGACGGTTGAAGGCGGAGAAAGCTTTGAGGAACTTTTCGCAAGAACAGGAGAGTTTATAGACAATGTGGTTATGCCACAGGTTAATAGTGGCAAAGATATACTGATTGTTGGTCATGGTGCGATGAACTGCAGTATTATAGCAAAATTCAGAGGAACACCACTGGATAAATTCTGGGATGGAATGACTGATAATTGTCAGGTTGTTAAATTAGTGTAAGTTTTTGATATAATTTTAAACCAATTTAAGTCTATTTTCGTATATTGAAATAGAGGGAATAATAAAATCTGTATAGGGGAAAGGTTAAATTGGTGATGTTATAAACGCAAGAACAGCAGTAAGAAGGTACAATAAGCAGGCTGCTAGAAGGCAGATAGCAGTGACAAAAATATTGATAGCAGCTGCATTTGTAATGATAATTCTGGCGGTTGTAGTTTTATTTATGAATTATGAAAATGGTTATTATGATGAAATTAAAAGTGTGATAAACCTGAAATCAAGTAATGACGAGATTAACCACAACGAAGATACCGCATTAGTTGATGTAGAATTGGTTCAGATGGAAGAAGCTGGAGAGATAGCTGAGCTCGGAACTGAAAATGTGCAGATACAGACGGAGACTATTGAGAATTATTATAAGATAGAAGATTTTAAATGGTTAAATCAGAATCCGGAACTTCCTACAGGATGCGAAATTACTTCTCTGACATCTGTTCTGAATTATTATGGAATAAATGTTAAGAAAGAAACTATGGCGGATGATTATTTAAAGAAAGGTAATGGAAGTTATTACAAGATGTTTCTTGGAAATCCAAGGGATGCTGGCAGTTTTGGATGTATGGCACAGCCGATAGTTGATGCTGCAAATCTTTATTTCAAAAAGAATAATGTCAGTATGAAAGCATCAAATGTAAGCGGTGTATCATTTGAGAAGATATTGGAGTATGTTTCACAGGGAGTACCTATGATTGTGTGGAATACGATGGGTATGGCTCCAGCTTATGAATCGAAGACGCTTACTCTTGATGGGCGAGAATACACATGGATTGCGCCTGAACATTGTGTAGTAGTTGTAGGATATGACCTTGATAATAATGAAGTTTATGTTGCTGATCCTATGGCAGGCATGGTTACAAGGAATTTGAAAATATTTGAGGAGCGATATGTTTCTTTAAAGAGACAAGCTGTTTATGTTACAAGATAGATATTATGCGAAATGCTGTCCGGTCTGAATAAGACGGACAGCATTTCGCATATTTAAAATTATTTAGAATGTCTGGCATGAAGCTTCCTGGCGCAATGTATGAATGCAGGGAACAAAAATGCGTCAGCAGCAATCCATGCGATTGGTGAGGCGAGGCATGCACCCATGAATCCAATACTTGGAATAAGTATGATGGCTGCAAATGCACGGCCAATCATCTCTAAGATACCAGCTGATATTGCAAATACTGAGAAGCCCATACCCTGTATGCAGAAGCGGACTACATTAACACCTGTAAGCGGAATGTAGAAGCATGCAGATGCAAGGATGAACTGTCTTGTAAGAGCAATTATTGTTGTCTCTGATGCATTAACGAATAACAATGCAATATAATCTGTAGTGAAATACAGTGCAATAAGTGAAAGAACACTGTATACTGAACCAATTATCATAGCAGAGCGTACGCCCTGACCAAGTCTTTTAATCTTGGCAGCTCCAACATTCTGTCCGGCATAGGTTGCCATGGTTGAGCCGAGTGCATCAAATGGACAACAGGTAAAGTTGAACATCTTAGAACCGGCAGTCATTGCGGCTACATATGTTGAACCAAGTGTATTGACAGCAGCCTGAAGGATTGTACTTCCGATGGCTGTTATTGAATACTGGAGTCCCATAGGAACACCATTCATACACAGGTTGGTGATGAATCTTCTATCAAGTACCCTTTCTGATTTGTCACCTTTTAAGATGTCATATTTCTTATACATATATATAAGGCAGGTAAGTCCCGAAATTAACTGTGATGTTACAGTTGCCCAGCCAGCTCCGGCAACACCCATCTTACATACAAGAATAAGAAAGAAATCAAGTACTACATTTATTATTGAAGAAAGCACCAGGAAAACTACAGGTGTCTTACTATCGCCGAGCGAGCGGATAACGCCGGATACCATGTTGTACAGGAATACAGTTGGGATTCCTATGAATATAACTACTATGTAATTATAGGCATGGTCAATAATATCTGCCGGTGTATTCATGATAATAAGTATCCTGCGGCAGAATATTACGGATGCAAGCGTAAGCACTATGGCAAACACAACACTGCAGATATATCCGTTAAATACATATTTTCTAAGGTCAGCAGGCTTCTTTGCACCAAAGCACTGGGCGACCGGAATCACGAATCCGTTACAGACTCCCATACAGAAACCGATTATCATGAAGTTGATAGAACCTGTTGCTCCAACACCGGCAAGAGCTTCAACACCGAGAGTTTTACCAACGATTATTGTGTCAACAAGGTTGTAGAATTGCTGAAACAGCATTCCGAACAGCATTGGAACTGCGAATCCAAGAATATGCTTGGAAGGCGAACCGTTTGTCATGTCTTTTACCATAGGATTTCCTCACTTTCGTATATTTATAAAGCCAAATGATTATACTATATTTTTACAAACTGTCAAACTGATTTTGAATGAATTTGAGTTAATTTAACGAATTATTGTCTTAATATGAAATGTCTGTTAAAATGCATAGGTAATATTTATGCGGAGGTAGACATGAAGAAAACTTTTGATGTTAAGAGACTTACAACGCTGGCATTGCTTACAACAATTGCGCTGACAATATTTGTTGTGGAATCAGCAATACCTACGCTTGTTCCAATACCGGGAGTTAAGTTAGGACTTGCCAATATAGTCACACTTTTTGTATTAAAAAGGTATAAATTCAGTGATGCAGCTATTGTGCTGGCTATGAGAATTATACTTGCTACAATATTTACAGGGCAGGCGGTATCATTTATATATAGTGTAAGTGGTGGATTCTTATGCCTTATTGTGATGGCAGCTGTTAATAAATTGCTTAGGGGACAGTATATATTTCTTACGGGAATACTTGGCGCGGTGTCGCACAATGCAGGTCAGATTCTTGCTGCATTTTTCATACTCAGATTGTCAGGTATATTTGCGTATATGCCGTTTCTTGTGATAAGCGGTGTAATAACAGGTCTGTTTACGGGACTTGTGTGCTTCTTTGCAGACAAATATATTCCTAAAAAATATACTATGTAGCAGATGGAGGAGATTGTGAAAAAAAGGGTTGTTGCAGTGGTGGCTGTGATTGTCCTGCTTGTCGGGGCAAGTGTGGCTTCTATTATATATATGAAATCAGGAAAGAATGATGGTAGTAAGACCGCTTATATATACAGAGATAACGAATTGTTAAGAACTGTTTCGTTAGAAGACGTTAAGAATCCGTACACATTCAGGATTGAATATGGGGATGGAGAGTATAATGATATTCTTGTCGAGAATGGAAAGATTAAGATTGCTGATGCAAGCTGTCCGGATAAGCTGTGTGTGAACATGGGCTATATATCTGAGCCTTTAATGCCAATCACATGTCTGCCTAATCATCTTGTTATCAGAATTGTGAATGACGGCGAAGAATCGCCGTCACTCGATGGTGTTGTGTATTAATTATTTCATCCAGCGGCCAGAAGCACCACATGGAAGTACAAGTCCGTTACTTGAAACAGGAAGACCTACTTCCTGTGAATCACAGTGTCCGCCAAAGCTCTTAAGTTCTGTGCTTAACATATAAGTAAGAACGGCTGGCTGAAGACCTGTGGTGTATGAATTAATAAGGAAAAATAATGGTTCATCAGAAAGAAGCTGTGCACAAAGCTTAACAAGCGGGTGTATGGCTTCTTCTATTTTCCAGATTTCTCCTTTAGGACCACGTCCATATGAAGGTGGATCCATGATGATTGCGTCGTAATGGTTGCCTCTTCTTATCTCTCTTTCTACAAACTTTACACAGTCATCAACAATCCAGCGGATAGGCTTGTCAATAAGTCCTGAAGACTGTGCATTTTCTTTAGCCCATGCGACTATACCCTTAGAAGCATCTACATGCGTAACATTAGCACCTGCGGCTGCACATGCAAGTGTTGCTCCACCAGTATAAGCAAACAGGTTAAGAACCTTTACAGGTTCGCTGCCACGCTTTTTCCTGGCATCAGAGATTATCTTTCCAAACCAGTCCCAGTTAGCAGCCTGCTCAGGGAATATTCCTGTGTGCTTGAAGCTGAATGGCTTTAAGTTGAATGTCAGCTCCTGTTCAAATGAAGGACTGTTGTAGTGAATCTGCCACTGCTGTGGAAGGTCAAAGAATTCCCATTCTCCTCCGCCCTTAGAACTTCTGTGGTAATGACCATTCATATTCTTCCAGCCACGCTCTTTCTTAGGAGTGTCCCATATTACCTGTGGGTCTGGGCGTACAAGAATATACTTGCCCCATCGTTCAAGTTTTTCACCTTTAGAGGTATCTATTACTTCATAATCTTTCCAGTTATCAGCTATAAACATAATTAAGTATCCTTTTCTATATAAAAATATGTTGCAGTTTGGTACCGCATTTGTTATTAAATAATTATATACGAAAATATTAATAACTGCAATCGTGCAAAAATGTTTTGAACAGCTGTGTTTTATGTTAATATATTTCTATCGAAATCTGATTAAGGGGCGATGCATATTGAAAAATGTTAGTTTAAAGAATATACGGAAAGATATTGTATCAGGAATAATTGTTGCACTTGTGTCAATTCCTATATCAATGGGGTATGCACAGATTGCGGGACTGCCTGCGGTGTATGGTCTGTACTGCTCTATTCTGCCAGTGCTTATATATGGACTTGTGACATCTTCGCCGCAGTTCGTGTTCGGAGTGGATGCAACTCCGGCGGCACTTGTTGGTGGAACACTTGCAACGCTTGGGATAGTGTCAGGCTCTGAGGAGGCGAAGGCAGTAGTTCCGGCGATAACTTTAGTTGCAGCATTGTGGCTGTTGATTTTCTTTTTTATTAAAGCAGGCCGTATTGTCAATTACATATCGACACCTGTAATGGGTGGATTTATAAGCGGTATTGGTGTGACAATAATTCTTATGCAGACTGCGAAGCTGTTTGGTGGTAATGCGGGAACAGGAGAAGCAATAAAGCTTCTTATACATATAGCCGGGGAGATGAAGTCGTTTAATCTGTTGTCAGCAGTGCTTGGAGTCGGAACAGTAGTGATTATTCTTCTTGCGAAGAAGTTCATTCCAAAGTTTCCGATGTCAGTACTTCTTATGGTGCTTGGTGCACTTGCAACTGCAATTTTTCATATTGACAGATTCGGTGTTAAGCTTCTTCCGCATGTTGATAAGGGGCTGCCGGGATTCTCACTTCCTGATATGTCAGTTGTGTTTAAGAATCCGTCAGATATAATACTTCTTGGACTTTCAGTGGCAGGTGTTGTCATGGCGCAGACATTGCTTGCAACTAATAATTATGCCAACAAATATGGCTATAAAGTAAGCAATAACAGAGAAATCCTGTCTTATGCTGCTGCAAATGCGACTTCTGCTGTGATTGGCGGATGTCCTTTGAATGGAAGTGTGTCAAGAACAGGAATTGCAGATCAGTTTGGTTGTAAATCACAGGTTATGTCAATAACAGCTTCTATGACAATGCTTCTTATAGTGCTTTTTGGAACACCGGTGCTTGAGTATCTTCCTGTACCAATACTTACAGGAATTGTTGTTGCAGCACTGATAGGAATTACTGAATTCGGGCTTGCAGTTAAATTATGGAAAACAGACCATACGGAGTTTGCAATATTTGTAGGTGCTTTCTTAGGCGTTCTGTTATTCGGAACGATACATGGAGTTGTAATCGGTGTAATTCTTTCATTCATTGCTGTTATTGTCAAAGCAGTTGAACCGCCAAGAGCATTTCTCGGAGTTATACCGGGACAGGAGGGCTTCTATAGTCTTAACAGATACCGTAATGTAAAGAAGATAAAAGGTGCGGTTATATACAGATTTAACGGTGCGCTTTTCTTTGCAAATATTAATACATTTGTTGATGATATAGAAAAAAATCTTGATGATAATACTAAATGGGTAATTATAGATGCCGGAGGCGTAGGTTCTATTGATGTGACGGCAGTTGACAGGCTTATGTCTTTATATAAGGCACTTAAAAAGAAAGGAATCAGATTCTATATTACAGAGCATGAACACACACTTAATGACCAGCTAAGAGAGCTTGGCGCAGGTGAGTTTGTTGAAAAAGGTGTTGTTAGAAGAACGATTCCGCTTGCCTTAAGAGATGCAGGGCTTGACAGACCTTATCCTGTCGAGGAGGGGGAAGAAGAGCAGGCTGTTTCTGGCGAGGCACATGAGGATAACGAAAGGCTTGCTGAGATTGAGTGGGCTTTTGGTGCGGATGCAGACGAATGGCTTGAGAAGATGGCAGCAGAGATGGCTGATGAGATTGGCAGTGTCAAGAAAGATGAGAAGAATGTTATTGTTGATGCTGAAAAGCATGCTGCATGGGGAAGAATCGGACTCTTTGATGAGAATGAGCTGCTTGAGCGACTTGAAATGCATTTGTTTGACGATAAAAAATATCCTAATCTTGATATTGATGATATTGAGAAAAGAATTGATGAACGCCGCGTCGTTGTTGAGAAGAAGCTGGCACAGATTAATCCGGATGCAATACAGATGCTTAAGGAACACAGAAAACAGATGCTTGACAGAGTGAAGCTTCATAATCCATATGTGTATGAACATATGATGGAGCAGAGGAGAAAGCATTATGAACATCTGCAGAAGAAAGACCCGGAGCTTGCACAGAAGCTTAAGAATTTTTATAATCTATCAGATGATGACAAATAATTTATATAACGGAGATAATAGTGAATATATTAAATGTTGAAAAGGTCAGCAAGACCTACGGAGAAAAGGAACTTTTTAATAATATAAGTCTGGGAATTAATAGTGGTGATAAGATTGGGCTTATAGGTGTGAATGGAACGGGTAAGTCTACTCTTTTAAAGATTATTGCGGGCATTGAAGAGCCAGATGAAGGACAGGTTGTAAAGGGTAAGGGGATTGAGCTTGCATATCTTGCACAGACGCCTCTGTATTATGATAATGAAAATGTACTGGAATATGTTATGCGTGGAAAGCATGCAGACAGCCAGCCGAAAGCAAAAGAGATTCTTAACAAGCTTGGAATAACAAATCACGCTGCAATGATGAATATTTTATCAGGCGGTCAGAAGAAAAGAGCAGCGCTTGCAAGAACTTTAGTTGAGCCGGCAAGGCTTCTTATTCTTGACGAACCTACTAACCATCTTGATAATGACATGGTACTCTGGCTGGAGCAGTTCATTAAGAATTTCAAGGGAGAACTTATTATGGTTACTCATGACAGGTATTTCCTTGATAATGTAACTAACAGGATTGTTGAGCTTGATAAAGCTTCCTTGTACAGCTACGATACGAATTATTCAGGCTTTCTTGAGTTGAAGACTCAGCGTGAGGAGATGGAGAGGGCGACTGAAGCCAAGAGACAGAATATATTAAGGAAGGAACTCGCGTGGATAAGAAGAGGATGTCAGGCTCGTTCTACTAAGCAGCAGGCCCGGATTGATAGATTTGAGGATATGAAGGAAGCTTCAAAGCAGGCGAGAGCAAGATTTGACAAGCAGCTTATGGATATGAATTCAGTCAGCAGCAGGCTTGGAAGAAAGACTGTTGAACTCCATAACATTTGTAAAAGCTTTGGAGAGAGGACAATAATTGACGATTTTACCTACATTTTTTTAAGAGATGACAGAATCGGTATTGTCGGTGATAACGGATGCGGCAAGTCTACGCTTATGAAGATTATAGCAGGTCAGCTTGAGCCGGACAGCGGCAGTGTTGAGGTTGGAGAGACTGTAAGAATCGGATATTTCATGCAGGAGAACGAACCACTTGACGACAGCCTTACTGTGCTAGAGTTCGTAAGAAGCATAGGCGAATATGTTACGACGGCAGATGGAAAGGCAACAGCGTCACAGATGTGTGAGAAGTTTCTTTTTACACCGAAGCAGCAGTGGACGCCTATAAGCAAGCTGTCAGGTGGTGAGAAGAGAAGACTTTATCTGTTAAGTGTTCTTATGAGTGCGCCAAATGTACTTATTCTAGATGAGCCTACCAACGACCTTGATATTGAGACTCTTGAGATTCTTGAGGAGTATCTTGATGGATTTGCAGGTATTGTAATCACAGTTTCACATGACAGATATTTCCTTGACAGAGTTGTTGACAGGATATTTGCATTTGAGGCAGGAGGCCACCTTACACAGTATGAAGGCGGTTATACGGACTACAGGGATAAATGTGTTTCTTCTATATATAATATGGCATCAAATGGAATATTTGATACATCCAAATCAAAGGCAGCAGGGCAGCTGAAGAAAGCATATAACAGCCATGAGGATAAGATTAAGTTCACATATATGGAACAGAAAGAATATGAAACTATCGATGATGATATAGAGAAGCTTGAAACTAAAGTTTCTGAACTTGATGACGAGATTGCAAAGAATGCAACTTCTTATTCTAAGCTTGCAGAACTTACTAAGGAAAAGGAAGATGTGGAGAGAAAGCTTGAAGAAAAGATGGAGCGATGGGAATATCTTAATGATCTCGCAGAAAAAATAGAAAAACAGAAACAGCAGGGATAGCTATTATTTTAGTTGAAAGAATCATTTAGATATGGTATGATTTAAAATGATTTACTATATTAATCATATGAGGGAGGATTAATTTATGTTTTGTCCTAATTGTGGAACAAGCAATGATGAAGGCGCATTATTTTGCGCAAATTGTGGAACACGTCTTGAATTTGAACCTGTTGTAACAGAGGGATCAGCAGCTTCAGATGATAATGCAGTTCCGCAGCAGCCAGAGGTGCAGACAGCACAGGTTAATGTACAGCCACAGGTTACACCAATGTATGAGCAGCCACAGAATGGCGCAATGGGAAATTCTGCAAAGAAACCATTCAAGCTTTCTAAGAAGATTGTAATTATTGGTGCAGCAGTGGTTGCGGTTATAGCAGCAGTTATTGTGTTTATATGTGTTGGTAACAGTCTTACTAATTATAAGAAGACAGCTGGCAGCTATGTTAAAGCGGTTGAGGAATGTGACTGGGCTAAGGCATATTCACTTGTCCAGATTCCAGATAGTGAATTCCTTACAAAGAATGCATTTATAACAGCTCATTCAGAAGCAACAGGAAGTGCAGTAGGGAATATGAGGGTTATTGACAGTTTTTCTTCTAAGGGACGTCTTCCAGGTAACAAGGCCGTAAGTGTTATATATACGACAGCTACGGGTGCTGATTCACAAGATTTACTTCTTACAGTTACTGATAAGCATTATATGTTATTCTTTAAAAAGTATAAAGTAAGTACCGAAGATACAGTAGTTTCAGACTGCACAATAAATGTTCCTAAGGGACTTACATTATTTATTAATGATGTTCTTGTTGGGGATCAGTATAAGAGCAAGGATTCTGGTAAGAACTCAAGCTATGATGTGTATAAGATTCCATATTTGTTCAATGGAACAACAATACTTAAGGCTACAAGTGAATTTACTGAGGATTATACAAAGGAAATATATCCATCATATGACGAGTATACAACATCAATCAGTTCATATGATATTAAGTTTGCAGAAGATAAGATTAACGGCCTTAAGGACCAGGCTAAGAAGGATGTAACAGAGTTCTTTGATGCAGCACAGAAGAAGAGTGATTTTTCAACTGTAAGTGATAAATTCACATCAGATATGCAGTCATCTGCAAAGTCAACATACAATGGCTATGTTGATACATTTAAATCAACATATAAACAGATATCTAATTTTAAGATTACAACATTAAATCCTTCAATGTCAGATATTACTTTCAGAGTTGATTCAAATGATGGCTGTCCGACAATAAAGGTTGGATATAAGATTAGTTATTCATATACATATAAGTATTCTAGTGATACTAAGTCACATGAAAGAAATGATTCAAAGAGCTCAGCATATGTGTATTACAAATATGCTGATGGACAGTGGAAAATCAGTTCTATGGGACTTGGAGTTTCTATTTACTAATTGGATTGTAAAGTCGGGGCAGGTTTAATGCCCTGACTTTTTGTTCTAAAAAAAATACAATTTTTCTTGTTGATTTTATATACAGAGTAGTGTATATTAATACTTGCTGTGACATTGATAGCTGTGAAGCGTGAGGTTGCTGCTTTAATAAAGCAGGTTTTCCGTGGAGCGAATGTCAATGCTGGAGATAATCTCCGGCGAAGAAACTGGCGACAAGTCACTGTACCAAAATCATCTGCAATCCGCAGAAATGACGCGCGCGGGTCGAATTATGAATGAGACTATATGATACGCGTGGGAGTGTGTACAGTCACCGCTTGTCGTACTTAAACAATAAAGTGCGAAGGAGGCGACTTTTTTTATGGCAAATCAGGTAATCAGAATTACTCTGAAGGCTTACGATCATCAGTTGATTGATCAGTCAGCTAAGAAAATCATCGAAACTGCTAAGAAGACAGGAGCACAGGTGAGTGGTCCGGTACCTCTTCCAACAAAGAAGGAAGTTGTTACTATTCTTAGAGCTGTTCACAAGTACAAGGATTCAAGAGAGCAGTTCGAGCAGAGAACTCATAAGAGACTTATCGATGTATTATCACCATCTCAGAAGACTGTAGATGCATTATCTAAGTTAGAGATGCCAGCTGGTGTATTCATCAACCTTAAGGTAATGAACTAATCATTATCTGGAATTTTTCATTATTAAAGCAATAATCCTAAGGGTTTAATATAGAAGTAACAAGCAGTGGTGCGGGTTCCACTTATATTAGCTGTTCTAGGATGACAGGATGCGCTGTGTATCACACATCATCTTGTCCGCTGTAGATTAAACAGGAGGAAAATCAATGAAGAAGGCAATTTT
>ERZ791641.1211-NODE-1211-length-12939-cov-3.111922_pt1 | contig 12939 bp, 7 predicted proteins | sample MGYA00510055_ERZ791641 | MGnify/ENA primary metagenome ERZ791641 (study PRJEB30046, sample SAMN00715226) | human gut metagenome | study: EMG produced TPA metagenomics assembly of the A metagenome-wide association study of gut microbiota in type 2... | reverse complement strand
TGGCCTTGTTCCAACATACTTTACACATGAAGCAGTTGATTTCGAACCTGTAGTTGATGAAAATGGAAATCCTGTAATGAGCCATTATGGATTACAGAAAGCAGTTGTAAAAGAATTTAAGACAGTTGCTCTTCCATATTTCCTTGAAGGACCTGCAAGAATGATGGGAAATGTAAATGAAGAAACAGCTAGAGAAATGTACAACAATGTTAAGAAGACAGGTGAAAAATTAGCAATGTACAAAACATCAGCATCTATTGAAGGATGTTCAATGGAAGCAGGACGTTGTAGAGCATTTACACCTGGATGGCAGGAAAGAGAAAACGTATTCCTTCATATGGAATATAAGTACATTCTCTCAATGATTAGAGCAGGAATTTGCCCTGAATTCTACGATACAATTACAAGAGCACTTATTCCATTCCTTGATCCAAATATGTATGGAAGAAGTACACTTGAAAATTCGTCATTTATAGCTTCAAGCGTAAATCCAAATCCAGACATTCATGGTAGAGGATTTGTTGCAAGACTTTCAGGTTCAACAACAGAAATGCTTTCAATCTGGATTGAAATGTTTATGGGGGGAAAAGTATTTACATATGAAGATGGCAAGCTTGTTCTTAACTTTACACCAAAGCTTTCAAACTGGTTATTTGATGAAGGAAAGGTAACATTCAGATTACTTTCATCTTGTGACATTACTTATGTAAATGAAACAAAACCTGATTACTGCGGATTTATCATAGAATTTCCCAAAAGCAGCAGAAATGTTACAGGCGTGCAGGTAAGAGAACTTACTGCAAGGCTGGCTTCGGACATTATCCCTGTAGGTGTTTTTGTAAATGTAGCACCTGAACGTGTGGAGGAACTGCTTCTTGACGGAACTATCCATATTGCACAGCTTCATGGACAGGAAGATGAGGCATATATACGGAGAATCCAAAAGAATACAGGTCATCAGGTTATAAAAGCCTTTTCCGTAAAAACAGCCCAGGATATTGAAAATGCCCTGAAAAGTCCGGCAGATTATATACTGCTTGATCAGGGAGGCGGTGGAACAGGAAAGACCTTTGACTGGTCACTGATCCCGGAGATAGACAGACCTTTTTTTCTGGCAGGAGGACTGGGTGTGGAAAATCTGGAAACAGCCGTCCGGACTATTCATCCCTATGCAGTAGATCTGAGCAGCAGTGTGGAGACGGATGGAATGAAAGACAGAGATAAGATTTTGAAGGCAGTTCAACTGGTGCATATAAAATAAGATAATAATTCAGAAAGAACATAGAATACTCTGACCGACCATCTGACAGGCCAGGGATTACATACATAAAAGGAGGACATATACAGATGTCAAAAGGAAGATTCGGCATCCATGGAGGACAGTACATTCCGGAAACACTGATGAATGCTGTCATCGAACTGGAGGAAGCCTACAACCATTATAAAGATGATCCGGAGTTTAACGCAGAGCTTACAGAGCTTCTGAACGAATATGCAGGAAGACCATCCCGTCTCTACTTTGCATCTCACATGACAGAAGATCTGGGTGGAGCAAAAGTATACTTAAAGAGAGAAGATTTAAACCATACAGGTGCTCACAAAATCAACAATGTACTTGGTCAGGTACTTCTTGCAAAAAAAATGGGCAAGACCCGTGTCATTGCAGAAACAGGCGCAGGTCAGCATGGTGTGGCAACAGCAACAGCAGCAGCTCTTATGGGTATGGAATGTGAAATCTTCATGGGAAAAGAAGACACAGAACGTCAGGCATTAAATGTATACAGAATGCGTCTTCTGGGTGCAAAGGTCAATGCAGTTACTTCCGGTACTGCAACACTGAAGGATGCTGTTTCCGAGACAATGAGAGAGTGGACAAACCGTATTTCCGATACACATTATGTACTTGGTTCTGTAATGGGACCTCATCCGTTCCCTACAATTGTTCGCGATTTTCAGGCAGTGATCTCCAAAGAAATCAAAGAGCAGATCCTTGAAAAAGAGGGTAGACTTCCGGATGCAGTGCTGGCATGTGTGGGCGGTGGTTCCAATGCGATCGGAACATTCTACAATTTTATCAATGACAAAGATGTCCGTCTGATCGGATGTGAGGCAGCAGGACGTGGCGTAAATACGGCAGAGACAGCAGCTACCATTGCAACCGGCAAACTGGGAATCTTCCATGGAATGAAATCTTATTTCTGCCAGGATGAATATGGTCAGATCGCACCTGTATATTCCATTTCCGCAGGTCTGGACTATCCGGGAATCGGACCGGAGCACGCACATCTCTATGATACAGGACGTGCAGAATATGTACCTGTCACAGATGAAGAAGCAGTAGAAGCATTTGAGTATCTTTCCAGAACAGAGGGAATCATTCCTGCCATCGAAAGTGCTCATGCAGTCGCTTACGCAAGGAAAATTGTTCCACAGATGAGAAAAGACCAGATCGTGGTCATTACAATTTCCGGACGTGGAGATAAGGACTGCGCAGCAATCGCACGTTACAGAGGGGAGGATATCCATGAATAAGAGAATTACAGAAGCATTTGAAAAAGGAAAGGCATTTATCCCGTTTATTACCTGTGGAGATCCGTCTCTGGAAGTGACAGAGCAGCTTGTCTATGCAATGGAGGAAGCTGGTGCAGATCTGATCGAGCTTGGGATTCCGTTTTCTGATCCTACAGCAGAGGGACCGGTGATCCAGGGAGCAAATGTGAGAGCACTTTCCGGTGGTGTGACTACAGATAAGGTATTTGACATGGTGGTAAAGATCAGAAAGAACAGTTCTGTTCCTATGGTGTTTATGACTTATGCAAACGTAGTATTTTCTTATGGAACGGAACGGTTTATTAAGACTGCGGCAGAGATTGGCATGGATGGATTGATCTTGCCGGATGTGCCGTATGAGGAAAAAGAGGAATTTGACAGTGTATGTAAGAAATACGGTATTGATCTGATTTCTCTGATCGCGCCGACTTCTCATGAGAGAATCGCACAGATTGCGAAGGATGCGGAAGGGTTTGTGTATTGTGTTTCTTCTCTTGGTGTTACAGGAACAAGAACTAATATTACTACAGATATCGGCGCAATGGTGAAGCTGGTAAAACAGGCGAAAGATATTCCTTGTGCAGTTGGATTTGGAATTTCTACACCTGAGCAGGCAAAGAAGATGGCAGCACAGTCTGATGGAGCGATTGTAGGATCTGCAATTGTGAAGTTGTGTGCGCAGTATGGCAGGGCTTGTGTGCCCTATGTGAAAGAGTATGTGAAATCTATGAAAGATGCTGTAGTGGACGCTTAGGAATTAAAAAGGGACGCGCAGAAACATATTTCATTTCGTGTGCGGTTTCGGAGCCTAAGAACTTCTAAGCTGCTAAAAATATGCTAAAAACATAAGAAAAATGACCCAAACTCGCCGCATGCTGCGGCTCAGACAGTGGGTCATTTTTCTTATAACGCATATTTTTATCAGCTAAGAAGTTCTAAGACTCCTGCAAATGCACACGAAATGAAATATGTTTCTGCGCTGTGTGTTGGTATGAACTGAAAATCCTGCAAGCAATCCAGTCCATCATAGCGTGAAGAGCTGCGGAGTAATTTGTATCTTTTATAAGAAAGATTTTAGAATCTGCAGTACTCCGTTTTCCCAGTAGGGTGGGCAGGTATTTTGGGCAGCAGCCTGGACTTCCGGTCGGGAATTAGAAACTGCATAGCTATAACCTGCTTCACGGAGCATTTCAATATCATTGATATTATCTCCGAAAACACAGGTTTCATCAGGCGCAATTCCCAGATGTTTTTGCAGGAAATCCAGAGCCGGACCCTTGCCGGATCCCTGGAGAGTGGCATCCATCCATTCTTTACCTGCAGAGACCAGAGTGACTTTATCTTTCCATGCAGGGGTAAATACAGGAGCACATAATTCTTCACAGGCATTAGGATGATAGACAGAGAATTTGATGATCTGCTGATCCTCAAGGATGCGTGGATCAGAAATTTCCTGGATATCATATCCGTAAGAATCTCTCAGCCAGTGAAACATCTGGCTGCCTCCGTCTTCTGCGAAACAGCGTTCAGGTGTGGAAATAAAATAATCACAGGAAGGCATATTCTCTCTTACCATAGAACACATTCCTTTCCAGATTTCGTCCGGCAGAGTATCCACTTTCAGAATCTCCTTCGGAGTCCGTACAACAGTTCCTCCGTCAGAGATATAAAGCAGTCTGTCTGCGACAGGGGTAAACAGTTTTCTCTCACTTCTGTACTGCCGTCCGGAGCATGCCACAAACATAATCCCCTTATCAATCAGCCTTCCGATAACATCCATATACTCCCTGTCAATCGCCAGGGTTCCATCCTTCACCAGAGTTCCATCTATATCTGAAGCAATCAATTTAATCATATGAATAAGAAATCCTTTCTATAATAAATACAATAGGCATTTGCGAAACTCTGAACCTATTGAAAATACTGGTTTTTCGTTTTACAATTACCTAATAAATACAATCCCCATTTTATCACGCACAAATATAACTTGCCATAAAAAATTAAGAAAAATTACAACTATTCACCAGTCCCGTTTCATGCGTTACTATCCTGCAAAATGTTCTGTGAGGAAATCTCATCTGCATAGCCTGGCGTTGCAAGGCGCATTACTGTGAACGAAGTGAGCAGTAACAGCCCGGCAGTTCCACAGCCAACCAACAGGCAGGAAATATTTTTGTTTTCAGGTGCATTTGCAGTGGGCGTAGTAACTCTTGGTGCGTGGGAATCTGCGTTATTCAAAAAATGCTCACTGTCTGAGCGAAGCGAGTTTGAGCATTTTTTGAATGCTTTTAGCAGATTTCCACGCACCTAGAGTTCCTAGCCCGCGAAACCGCACCTGAAAACAAAAATATTTCCTGCCGTCCCCAAACTTTTTTTGCCCCATGAACCCCATTGACTTTTCCCCTCTTTTTTCTTATATTATATAAATAGAATTCCGCGTACCCATAAACCTACGCGTTCAAACTCTGAAAAAGAAGGAGGAATGCATAAAAATGGATAAGAAAATGCTCTTTGTTTTCAACCCAAAAGCAGGCAAAGGTAAGATCAAAGCAAACCTGCTTGATATCGTGGACATTTTTAATAAAGGTGGTTATGAAGTCATTATCTATTCCACACAGAAACCAAAAGATGCCTACGAGAAAGCCAAAGAATACGAATCCAAAGTAGATCTTATCGTATGCAGCGGCGGAGACGGGACTCTTGATGAGGTGGTTACCGGAGTAATGGAAAAGAAGAGTTCCATTCCCATCGGATACATTCCGGCAGGAAGCACCAACGACTTTGCAAACAGTCTCTTTATGCCGAAAAGCATGACAGATGCCGCTTCCATGATCATGGAAGAGAAACTTTATCACTGTGACATCGGCAGATTCAATAACCAGAGCTTTACATATATAGCAGCTTTCGGTCTTTTCACAGATGTAGCCTATCAGACAGATCAGGATCTCAAGAATATCCTTGGCCATGTAGCCTATCTTCTTGAGGGAGTGAAACGCCTTTTTGATATCAAATCATACCATATGAGAATTGAATCCGAAGAATTAACTGTGGAGGATGACTTCATCTTTGGAATGATCACCAATTCCCGTTCAGTGGGAGGGTTCAAGAACCTTACAGGCAAGAACGTGGATATGAATGACGGACTTTTTGAAGTTACCATGATCACAAGACCGAAGAATCCGCTGGAATTGCAGGAGATCATGACTGCAATGCTGACAGCAGAGGACAATACAGATCTGATTCATTCTTTTAAATCAGCCAGGGTGACCATTACCTCAGAAGAACCGGTACCATGGACTCTGGACGGTGAATACGGCGGCAGGCATACACAGATAGAGATTGAAAACTGCCACGAAGCACTGAATCTGTATCTGAAAAGTACAAAAAATGAGGAAACCAGATCAATTGGAATTTCCCCGTTAATAAATAAAAAGGAGAAATAAAATGGGTGAGTATATCAATGTAGTAGAGACTTTTGGATGTGACGTGTTTAATGATTCCGTCATGCAGGCACGACTTCCGAAGAAGATCTACAAAGAATTGAAAAAAACCATAGAAGAGGGCAAGGAACTGTCTATGGAGATTGCGGATGTAGTAGCACACGAGATGAAAGAATGGGCCATCGAGAAAGGTGCCACACATTACAGCCACTGGTTCCAGCCCCTTACAGGTGTGACAGCAGAGAAACACGATGCTTTTATCACAGCTCCGATGGATAACGGCAAGGTCCTGATGTCTTTCTCCGGAAAAGAACTGATTAAAGGTGAACCGGATGCATCTTCTTTCCCGTCCGGTGGATTAAGAGCAACTTTTGAGGCAAGAGGATATACAGCATGGGACTGTACATCACCGGCTTTTGTGCGTCATGATGCAGCAGGCGGAACACTCTGTATTCCTACTGCATTCTGTTCCTATACAGGAGAAGCACTTGACCAGAAGACACCACTTCTTCGTTCTATGGAAGCAATCAACACCCAGGCACTCCGTTTGCTGAGACTTTTTGGAAATACAACTTCCAAGAAGGTAACTCCGTCAGTAGGAGCAGAGCAGGAATATTTCCTGATCGATAAAGAGAAATGGCTTCAGAGAAAAGACCTGATCTATACAGGCAGAACTCTTTTTGGAGCTATGCCTCCGAAGGGACAGGAAATGGATGACCATTACTTTGGAAGTATCCGTCAGAGAATTTCCGCATACATGAAAGAGGTAAATGAAGAATGCTGGAAGCTTGGAATCCCTGCAAAGACACAGCATAATGAGGTTGCCCCTGCACAGCATGAGCTTGCACCGATCTATGCACCGGTCAATATCGCAGCAGACCAGAACCAGATGATGATGCGTATTCTTAAAAAGGTTGCCAGCCGCCATGGAATGCGCTGTGTCCTTCATGAGAAACCGTTTGCAGGTGTGAACGGTTCCGGTAAGCATAACAACTGGTCTCTTACCACAGATGACGGAATCAATCTTCTGGATCCGGGCAAAACACCTCATGAAAATATTCAGTTCCTTCTGGTCCTTACCTGTATCCTGAAAGCAGTAGATGAACATGCAGATCTTCTGCGTGAATCTGCGGCAGATGTGGGAAATGATCAGAGACTTGGCGGCCATGAGGCACCGCCGGCAGTGATTTCCGTATTCCTTGGAGAGCAGCTTGAGGATGTTCTGGAGCAGCTGGTCAGCACAGGAACAGCAACTCACAGTAAAAAGGGAAGTAAGCTGGAAACAGGTGTTAAGACTCTGCCTGATTTCATGAAGGATGCTACAGACCGTAACCGTACTTCACCTTTTGCTTTCACAGGAAATAAATTTGAATTCCGTATGGTGGGCTCAAGAGATTCTATTTCCGCATGTAACGTAGTCCTGAATACGATCACGGCAGAAGTATTTAAGGAAGTATGTGACCGCCTGGAAAAAGCTCCTGATTTCGAACTGGCGGTACATGACCTGATCAAAGAATATGCCACAGATCACCAGAAGATCGTATTTAACGGAAACGGCTATGCGCCGGAATGGGAGAAAGAAGCTAAACGTCGCGGACTTCCGATTCTTCCGAGCATGGTAGATGCAATCCCTGCACTTACTACAGAGAAGGCAGTGAAACTCTTTGAATCCTTTGATGTATTCTCAAGAGCTGAGCTTGAATCACGTGCAGAGATTAAATATGAGATTTATTCTAAAGCAATCAATATTGAAGCAAAGACTATGATCGACATGGCAACCAAGCAGATTATTCCGGCAGTTATCAGATATACCACTGTTCTTGGCGAATCCATCAATACAGTGAAGACGGCAGGCGAAGGGCTGATCGATGTAAGTGTACAGCTTGACCTGCTTAAGAAAGCATCAAAACTCTTAAAGGCTGCAAACAGTGCCATGAGTAAGCTGAGCAAACTGGTTGAGAAGACCCCGGAATATGCAGAGGGACGGGACAGAGCCGTATTCTGCAGAGAAAAGGTGGTTCCTGCAATGGAAGCTTTACGTGAGCCTGTGGATGAACTGGAAATGATTGTAGATAAGGAAATGTGGCCGATGCCATCTTATGGAGATCTTGTATTTGAAGTATAATGTTGTAAAAATATAAAGAAGAATGCTATAATGAAAGGGTCGTGAATCTGTAAAAGATAAGCGGCCTTTTTCTATAACACAAACTGGACTATAATAGTTATATAAAGGAGAACTAAATGGAAGAACTGAAATTTCTGGAGGAGCAGCAGGTAGCCCCTGAACTGATAAAGAGAGTAGAAGAATTTCGCAGCCGGTATGAGGTGGCACCGGAGACTGCAGGCAGGATTGTGAAACCATCCATTCCATTTTATGGAAAAGATATTCTGGAAATGGCCATTGCCGGACTGCTCAAAGGGGAGAACCTGTTACTCACCGGTCCGAAGGCAACAGGAAAAAATATCCTTGCAGAGAACCTGGCATATATTTTCAACCGTCCCGCATACAATGTTTCCTTTCATGTAAACACAAACAGCGGAGATCTGATCGGCACAGACACTTTCGTGGACAATGAAGTTAAGCTTCGCAAAGGAACTATCTATCAGTGTGCAGAATACGGTGGTTTCGGAATCCTCGACGAGATTAATATGGCAAAGAACGATGCAGTTTCCGTTCTTCATGCAACTTTGGATTATCGCCGTTCCATCGATGTCCCGGGCTATGACAAAATTGATCTTCATCCGGCTGCCCGTTTTATTGGAACCATGAATTACGGTTATGCAGGAACCAAAGAACTCAATGAAGCGCTGGTATCCAGATTTCTGGTCATTGACATGCCGGCTCAGACTGAAGAATCCCTGGAATTTATTTTTCGCCGGATGTTCCCGAATATAAAAGAAAACGCCAGAACACAGTTCATAGGAGTTTTCCTGGATCTTCAGCTCAAAGCCACAAACAGTGAAATTTCCACCAAACCTCTGGATCTGCGAGGTCTCCTTGCAGCCATGAAGATTGTAGAAACCGGACTTTCTCCGAGAAAAGCAGTTACTATGGGAGTGGTGAACAAGACTTTCGATATTTTCGAGAAAGAAATCGTAGAGGATATTGTGAAAACCAGAATTCCGGCAGACTGGACAAGGGATGATGTATATGAAAGATGAGAAAATCGTAGAAATCGACGATTACCGTCTGGAACTGGAAAACAGGATCCGCAATCTCCTCTGGACTATCAGCGGGGATTACACATTAAATATGAAAGTAGATGTTTCCCTGTATCTGCGCTCAAAAGCAATTGCTCTGTATGACGGCATCAAGCAGGGCGCTCTGGCGAAATATTATGACAGGAATCTGCTTGGTTTATATCTGGTAAAAAAAGTCTTCTGTCAGGCAGGAGAAGGAGAACTGACTGCAGTAGCACAGCTATGTGTAGAAGAAGCAATCGGGGACAAAATCTGTCAGGAGCGTCCGGGAGTCCGGGAGATGCAGAAGGAAGCATTCGAGGATATCCTGGATCAGGAGTTTGAACAGATGCCCGCATACGGAGATATTCTCGGTCGCCTGAAGATTGCCATCCTGCGTGACCGTTTGCAGAATGGAAACCATTATGTAGAAGAGCGTCTTCGGAAGATCCGCGACATGGTTTACAAAGCCAGAACAGCTGCAGACACTATAGAACTGATCCGTATTATTGACAGTCTTTACAACACTATCATTGATCCGGATTTTGAGAAAGATCATGGAACACTGGAACAGGTTATGGCAGTCACCATGGAAGAACTGACAGAATACGACTGGGAAGATTTTCTCACAGAAGAACTTTATGAGGAAGCTCTGGAGAGTTACATCGAACAGATGACAAATAAGATTACAGACATGGAAGATACTGCTGTCACTGAAGAAATGGAAAAACAGCGCCAGACCAAACACAAAATTACAATTCTCACAGAGGAAGAACTTGAGAAAGCATATACCTATGTTGAGTTGAATTTCGGAAAAACTTATCTCACTCCTGCAGAAGAGAAGCGAATGAATTATCTGATGTGCAGGGAACTTCACAGAGACTGCAGCCTTTATTTTACAGAAGGAATTCTTAAGAATCCGGTCAAACGAAACTATCAGTACGAATATGCAGTGCGATTAAAGAATAAGAATATCTGGCTCTACCATGACAAACACAGGATCGTAAAGCAGAACATCGCATCCCTCACAGATCTTTTGCGAAAGACGCTGGTGCTGAAAAGCGAGACGCAGGAAGTACTGTCAGACAGAGGAACGATCATTCCGTCCAGACTCTGGCGTGTGGGCAGAAGCAGTGAAGCAAATCTGTTTAAAAGAGAATTGAAATCTGATGCATCTGATTTTGTAGTAGATGTGCTGATTGATGCCAGCGGTTCCCAGATGTCCAGGCAGGGAGATGTGGCATTACAGGCCTACATCATCAGTGAAGCATTAAGCAATGTAAACCTGCCTCACCGTGTCATGAGCTTCTGCACATTCTGGGACTATACGATCCTTCACAGATTCCGCGAGTACGATGATCCACAGTCAGCCAATGAAAATATTTTTAATTATGTAACTTCTTCCAATAACAGGGACGGACTTGCTATTAAAACCGCAGGATACGGTCTGCTTCAGAGACCTGAGGAGAAAAAAATCCTCATTGTATTAAGTGATGGAAAACCATACGATGTCATCGTAAACAGACCTCACGCAAAGAATCCGGAACCTTATATGGGAAAATATGCGATCAATGATACTGCTACAGAAGTGCGGCACCTGCGAAACCTTGGAGTAAGTGTTCTGGGAGTGTTTGCGGGGGAAGAAAAGGATCTTTCCACAGAAAAAAAAATATTTGGCAAAGATTTCGCATATATCCGGAATATTTCGAATTTTTCCAGAATTGTTGGGAAATACCTGATTAAACAGTTGGATTCGGATGAATAGACTGATAAAACAGGGCGAAAATATGCCGTTTGAGCGTGTTGATATGTTAAGAGATTATAAGATTAGCACGTCAATATGATAAAGTGCATAAAAACCAGTTTTTTCACCTTGCCTTTTTGTACAAATTTCGCTATAATGTTTTATGTTTATAAATTAATACAAAAGGGAGAGGAAATCATGAACGAAAACAAAGAGTTCAAACCGTATATTCCGGCTGACAAGATCACACCAGAATTTACGGTGACATCCATCATCATGGGTGTTATCCTTGCAGTCATCTTCGGTGCAGCCAATGCTTATCTTGGTCTGCGTGTAGGTATGACTGTATCTGCTTCCATTCCGGCAGCAGTTATTTCCATGGGCGTAATTCGCAAGATCATGAGAAAGAACTCCATTTTGGAGAGCAACATGGTCCAGACAATCGGTTCAGCCGGTGAATCACTGGCAGCCGGTGCAATTTTCACAATGCCAGCTCTGTTCCTTTGGGCAGAAGAAGGACTTTGTGAAATGCCGGGTATCGTGGAAATCACATTAATCGCACTTTGCGGTGGTGTTCTTGGTGTACTTTTTATGGTACCACTTCGTAACGCACTGATCGTAAAAGAGCATGCAACACTTCTTTATCCGGAAGGAACTGCCTGCGCAGATGTTCTTCTTGCAGGTGAAGAGGGTGGTGCAAACGCTGCGACAGTATTCTCAGGTATGGGAATCGCAGCGATCTTTAAATTTGTCGTTGACGGTTTAAAGGTAATCCCTGCAGACGTTGCAGCAGCATTTAAAGGATTCAAAGGTGAAATTGGTATGGAATGCTATCCTGCACTTCTCGGTGTTGGATATATCGTAGGACCAAGAATCGCATCCTTTATGTTTGTTGGTTCTCTTATTGGCTGGATGGTGCTGATTCCGGTAATCTGTCTGTTCGGAGCTGATACAGTTATGTATCCCGGAACAGAAACAATTTCTGCTCTTTATGCAGCAGGCGGAGCATCTAAAATCTGGAGTACTTATGTAAAATATATCGGAGCAGGAGCTATCGCAACAGGTGGTATTATTTCCCTGATCAAATCCCTGCCTCTGATCATTACAACCTTCCGCGATTCCATGAAGAGCATGAAGGGCGGTAAGAATACAAGTACAGAAAGAACCGCACAGGATATTCCGATGAACATTATCCTGATCGGTATTGTGGCAATGGTTGCAATTATCTGGCTTGTTCCGGCTATCCCGGTTAACCCGATCGGTGCGCTGATCATCGTAATCTTCGGCTTCTTCTTTGCAACTGTATCTTCTCGTATGGTTGGTCTTGTAGGAAGCTCCAACAACCCTGTATCAGGTATGGCTATCGCTACACTTCTGATCGCAACAATGATTATCAAAGCATCCGGCAATACCGGTATCGACGGAATGAAAGCTGCAATTGCTATCGGTTCCGTAATCTGTATTGTAGCAGCAATCGCAGGTGATACTTCACAGGACTTAAAGACAGGTTATCTCCTTGGTGCAACTCCTAAGAAACAGCAGATCGGTGAGCTTATCGGTGTTCTTGCTTCCGGTCTTGCTATCGGTGGTGTTCTTTATCTTCTGAACACTGCATGGGGATACGGAAGTGCAGAAGTACCTGCTCCTCAGGCAACTCTGATGAAGATGATCGTAGAAGGTATCATGGGCGGCAAGCTTCCATGGACACTGGTATTTATCGGTGTATTCCTTGCAATTGGTCTGGAAATCTTAAGAATTCCGGTTATGCCATTTGCTATCGGTCTTTACCTTCCAATCTACCTGAACGCAACTATCATGATCGGTGGTATCGTTCGTGGATTACTTGACCGCAGAAAAGGTGTTGACGAGAAGACAAAGACAGCTCAGTCCACAGATGGTACTCTGTATTGTGCAGGTATGATCGCAGGAGAAGGACTTGTAGGAATCCTGCTTGCAATCTTCGCAGTATTTGGAATTAACGTAAGTATCGGAGAAAGTGTAAACTTTGGTAACATCGGTGGAGTT
>ERZ791641.1201-NODE-1201-length-13070-cov-14.645255_pt1 | contig 13070 bp, 13 predicted proteins | sample MGYA00510055_ERZ791641 | MGnify/ENA primary metagenome ERZ791641 (study PRJEB30046, sample SAMN00715226) | human gut metagenome | study: EMG produced TPA metagenomics assembly of the A metagenome-wide association study of gut microbiota in type 2... | reverse complement strand
CCCAGGACACATGGCGGATGTCGAAGTAACTGGTATCGAAGTCCGTATCCGGTAACGGCTGCAGATGTTCCTGCTCCAGCGCGAAGCGCTGTTCCGGCGTTTCTTTGAACTGGCGAAGTTTCCGTTTGTCAGCCACATCGGCTATCCATTGCTCCAGTTGTTGATTGACATGAGTGAAGCTGTCGAACCTGCGGTACCGGACGAAGAAGTTCTCCTTGAGGTATTTCACCATCCGCTCAACCTTACCTTTTGTTCTGGCCCTGCGTGGACGGCATGCCCGTGGCAGGAAGTTATAGTGGTCGGCCAGCAACAGGAATCCGGAGTTGAACACGACTTTCCCGTTGTTATTCTTCAGCACCGCAGCCTTCTGGTTATCAACCAGCACCGTTTTCACACAACCACCGAAGTAGCGGAAGGCGCGAACCAGTGATTCATAGGTATGCTCAGCATCCTGTTTTGGTGCGGCAAAGACATGGAAGCGGCGGGAAAACCCCAGCGTATTAACCGCAAAGTTAACTTTGCACCGTTGCCCGGCAACCTCCACCTCAACTTCGCCCCAGTCGTGCTGGAGCTGGTATCCAGGCTGAGTTTCGAAGCGAACTGTTCTTTTTGACGGACGCATTTTACGTTTGGGCTGGATGTAGTAACGCAGCATGGAACGTCCGCCCGTATAACCCATTGCCTTAATCTCCGCGAAGATAACCTCGCTATTCCAGACATTCTCTGCCAGGCGCATGTCGATGTAATCCATAAACGGTTTCAGCTTAACCATTTTGTGGCGGGTCTTTCTGGCTGGCGGTTCAGGGTATTTGAGGTAGCGTCTGACCGTCCGTTCAGAGCAACCAATCTGAGTCGCAATATCGACAATGTACGCGCCCTGCTGGCGCATTTGCTTTATCATGTAAAAGTCCTCTCTGCTCAGCATGTTGATGTCCTTTCTGGTGTGAGAACCTTAAGGAAACAACATGTTGGGTGGAGCGGACAATCCAAATGGTGAATTACCGTCTTATATCACTGGCGCTGACAAGTCAGCAGGTGCAGAGATTAGCCGGGCAGGTGGACCACTTGAGTCGGTTATTTATCACGAACAGCAGATAAGGGATGAACAGGAAAGGCAGGCACGCCTGGAACGGGAGCGTGCGCGGTCCTGGCATGAAGAGCAGGAACGGGAAGCACGGGTATGGCGTGGCCCGTCAATAGGGATGTGACGGTGAGTTGTTCCGGGAGGTTGCCAGATGGTACCGGAACGCGTTAAAAACGCATCCGGGCGCGATTCTGGCGTGTCGTTTTTGTTGCTGTGTTTTGCCTCTTTGCCAGATCGCGCTCATTCCTCAGCCTCATCCCGCGATGTCTGCGTATGTCATCAACTGAAAAGATGGAAAAAAAACAGTGTCATGAGGTTTACGCAGGCAAAACCAGCGTTATTCACATGGCTGAATAGCTATGCATACGGTTAAAATTTATCAGGTGCGATCGCGGCAGCTTTTCGGGTGGTTTGTTGCCATTTTTACCTGTCAGCAGCCGTGATCGCGCTGAACGCATTTCAGCGGTGCGTACAATTAAGGGATTATGGTAAATCCCTTACTGTCTGCCCTCGTATCCATCGAGATAAACCGCAGAAATGGTGTCTGCCATTAGTTTCATTTTTTTCGGCGAAGGCATATCGCTGTTTGTGTATTTTCTGCCAGCAAAGGCTGTTGTGCTCCGGAGTGAGTGAAAAAATTTTTCTGAGTGGAATTCTTTTACACGTTGCTGTGCCGTTTCTGCTGATACTCCGGCTGCTTTGTCTTTCATCCCCATATCCCGGAACTGCTGAAAGAACGGGAGCATCATACGTATGGTGTCTGCTTTCTGGGTGTAGAAGTTAGGATCAAATCCATCATCTGAAGCATAAACATAATGCCGGGTATGTCGTTCCAGGCTGGTCTTTGGTGTGCATCCTGTAAGAGCTATTGTTGCTGTTATCAGAGGTATCAGAAGCAGCCTGGCAGCGGCAGATCTCATAAACATCTCCTTGCGTTTTTAATCTTGATACTCAGGGAGTTATATCTCCGAAGAGTATCTCTTATCATACGTCGGTTTACTCCCAATGTGATTTGATGGTCAATGAGTCAGGAATAATCCCGTGAAAAAATGTGTGCCAGTCCTGCTTTTTAGTGTTCTTTCTGCTTCGGTTGCCAGTCATGCGGACAGCAATGTTTTTCAACAAAAGGCCGAGAAGACAAAAAACGGCATTGTTGCGGATGTTAATGCCAGACAGAAAATGTTCAGTAACAGACTGAAGATACAACTTCAGATCGATGAGTTGAGAGCAGAGCTGGCTGGCACCAGAGATGCCCAAAAAAGAGAGGATTTGCGTAAAAAACTGGAGTCTCTGGAGCGGCAAAAGAAATCCTTACGCTGATGGGGGCGTATTTTCCCCGGTTTCTTCCATAACCTTTTTACCGTTCAGATATTTACGGGCGAGGCGAATGCGTCTTGCCTGGTATACCGCCGAGTAAGCCTGGGTGGGATTCACACCATTACTGATTTCACTGACCACATGACGCTGATCAGCCAGTGTCAGCGTGTAAACCTGTTTCTGGATGAGGTCACGGGCTTTGTCATGCTCATATCCGGCAGCAACAAGGGTGTCGAGAAGTCGTTTGTCTGTTTTGTTCAGTTTATGGCGGGGTGATTTGCTCACATCGTTCTCCGTTTTTTCATGATCCAACAGTTTTATATCTCATCCTGATTTGCTCCGGTGTTCTGTTTCGACGTTCTCAATGCCTGCCTCCCCATAGTGTGATCCTTATTGCAAAAATGAAAATCCATGCTCTTGACATGGACAATGCTGAGTAGTAGGTTTTTACTGTACATAAAACCAGTGGTTATATGTACAGTATATTGTTTTTAATTTATTGTTTTAATTATCAAAGAGGAATTTATGGCTAAAGAACTAAGTGGATATGGACCAACTGCTGGTGAGTCTATGGGGGGAACAGGGGCGAATCTGAATCAGCAAGGTGGAAATAATAATAGTAATAGTGGGGTTCACTGGGGTGGTGGCTCTGGGCATGGTAATAATGGTGGTCAGGGAAATTCAAATTCATCTGGTTCTACATCAACTGTGATGAAAACCGGTGAGTCATATCTGACTCCGTGGGGTGATGTTGTCATTAATAATGATGGCCTTCCGGTGATGAATGGTATTGTTATGACAGAAGATAATTCAACTCTGGTTGATAATCCATTTGGAGGGGTCTCCAGAGTTCTTAATTCTTTAATTAGTGATATGCCATCACTTTTTGCAGAAAGCTCAGGAAATAACAACAATAACACTGCTTCAGTTAATACTGCACCAACGAATGCTCAGGTCAGTGATATGGATAAGAGTTCGAAGGTGGTGGGTAATGTAATTAATGAAAAACAAAAGCAGAAGAATAAAATTGCTACACAGATTAGTGAAAAACAGAAGAAAATCGAGGAGATGAAAAAAGTATTCAAGCATCATTCTTATCATGGTATCACTGATCTTGAGAGGGATGTTGATGAGTTGCAAAAAAAATCAAATCAGCTTGATGCAGATATTAGCAAACTTAATTCTTATAAAAATACATTGCAAAGTAAAATTGGTGATGTGAATAAACAGAAGGAAGCTGAAGAAAAGGCTCGTGAAAATGCAGAGGTCGCTGAACATGAAACTCTTAATGAAGAGAAACAGGCGGTGGCGGAAGCAGAGAAGCGTTTAGCTGAGGCGAAAGCTGAACTGGCGAAGGCTGAAAGTGATGTACAGAGTAAGCAAGCTACTGTTTCCAGAGTTGCAGGAGAGCTTGAAAACGCTCAGAAGAGTGTTGACGTGAAGGTCACCGGATTTCCGGGATGGCGTGACGTTCAGAAAAAACTACAGCGTCAGCTTGAAGCTAAGCAGGCTGAGTACTCCGCAGTTGAAAATGAACTTAAGAATGCTGTTAGTTTCAGGGATGGTAAGGCCGCTGAGGTTAAAGAGGCAGAGCAGAAATTAAAAGAAGCTCAGGATGCTCTTGAAAAGAGCCAGATAAAAGATGCTGTTGATACTATGGTTGGATTTTATCAATATATAACCGAACAATATGGAGAAAAATACGCAAAAATTGCTCAGGATTTAGCGGAAAAGTCTAAAGGAAAGAAAATTCAAGGTGTTGATGAAGCTCTGGCAGCATTTGAAAAGTATAAGAATGTACTGGATAAGAAATTCAGTAAGGTTGATCGGGATGCTATTTTTAATGCGTTAGAGTCTGTTAATTATGATGAGTTATCTAAGAATTTAACGAAGATATCAAAGTCGCTTAAAATCACCAGTCGAGTATCTTTTCTATATGATGTTGGTTCTGATTTTAAAAATGCAATAGAAACTGGTAACTGGCGACCTTTGTTTATCACGCTGGAGAAAAGTGCGGTCGATGTAGGTGTGGCAAAAATTGTGGCATTAATGTTTAGTTTTATTGTTGGTGTGCCTCTTGGTTTCTGGGGGATTGCAATTGTCACAGGTATTGTTTCTTCTTACATAGGGGATGATGAGTTGAGCAAACTTAATGAGTTGTTAGGGATTTAATTTCTCTTTAGAGTGTAATATATGAAACTTGGCAATCCTACTGGGATTGCCATTAATAAATAAAACAATGCAGATAACTTGCATAAGTACCAGGGTTCTTTTTTTAACTTTGTATTTTCTTTGATATATCTAGATATGGTTAATTTAGAGTATGGATATAGCAATACATGTATTGATGATATAAATATAAATAACAAAGGAGTGTTATCATTGTCGTTAAATATTAAAATAAGAATCCATGGTATAAGTGATTCAGGTAAATTATGTAGGTAGTATTTTAAATGCATAAGTATTTTTACTTTTGTTGGAAAGAAATATGAAAATAATAATTTTTCTAATTACAATATTATTCTTGTCAGGATGTCAAGCAAACTATATTCGTGATGTACAAGGAGGAACCGTTGCACCATCTTCGTCTTCTGAACTGACGGGGATCGCGGTTCAGTAGAAAAGATCAAAGGATCTTCTTGAGATCCTTTTTTTCTGCGCGTAATCTGCTGCCTGTAAACGAAAAAACCGCCTGGGGAGGCGGTTTAGTCGAAGGTTAAGTCAGTTGGGGACTGCTTAACCGGGTAACTGGCTTGGTGGAGCACAGATACCAAATACTGTCCTTCTAGTGTAGCCGCAGTTAGGCCACCACTTCAAGAACTCTTAATATCTCAATCCACCTTGTCCAGTTACCAGTGGCTGCTGCCAGTGGCGCTTTGTCGTGTCTTACCGGGTTGGACTCAAGACGATAGTTACCGGATAAGGCGCAGCGGTCGGGCTGAACGGGGGGTTCGTGCACACAGCCCAGCTTGGAGCGAACGACCTACACCGAGCCGAGATACCTACAGCGTGAGCTATGAGAAAGCGCCACGCTTCCCGAAGGGAGAAAGGCGGACAGGTATCCGGTAAGCGGCAGGGTCGGAACAGGAGAGCGCACGAGGGAGCTTCCAGGGGGAAACGCCTGGTATCTTTATAGTCCTGTCGGGTTTCGCCACCTCTGACTTGAGCGTCGATTTTTATGATGCTCGTCAGGGGGGCGGAGCCTATGGAAAAACGCCAACGGCGCAGCCTTTTCCTGGTTCTCGTTTTTTGCTCACATGTTTCTTTTGGCGTTATCCCCTGATTCTGTGGATAACCGCATCTCCGCTTTTGAGTGAGCAGACACCGCTCGCCGCAGCCGAACGACCGAGTGTAGCGAGTCAGTGAGCGAGGAAGCGGAAAAGCGCCTGGACGAGCATTTTCTCCTTACGCATCTGTGCGGCATTTCACATCGGACATGGTGCGCTTTCCATACAATTCGTACTGATGCCGCATAGTTAAGCCAGTATACACTCCGCTATCGCTACGTGACTGGTTCAGGGCTTCGCCCCGAAACCCCCTGACGCGCCCTGAGGGGCTTGTCTGCTCCCGGCATCCGCTCACAGACAAGCTGTTACCGTCTCCGGGAGCTGTATGTGTCAGAGGTTTTCACCGTCATCCCCGAAGCGTGCGAGGCAGCTGCGGTAAAGCTCGTCGGCGTGGTCGTGAAGTGATTCACAAATATCGGCCTGTTCATCTGCGTCCAGTTCGTTGAGTTTCTCCAGCAGCGTTAATGTCTGGCTTCTGATAAAACGGGCCATGTTAAGGGCGGTTTTTTCCTGTTTAGTCACTGATGCCTCCGTGTAAGGGGGATTTCTGTTTTATGGGGTAATGATACCGATGAAACGCGAGAGGATGCTCACCATACGGGTTACTGATGATGAACATGCCCGGTTACTGGAACGCTGTGAGGGTAAACAGCTGGCGGTATGGATGCGGCGGGTCTGCCTGGGTGAGCCGGTTGCACGCTCCGGGAAGCTGCCGACACTGGCACCGCCGTTACTGCGTCAGCTGGCCGCCATCGGGAATAACCTGAATCAGACAGCGAGGAAGGTGAACAGCGGGCAGTGGTCTTCCGGTGATCGGGTTCAGGTGTTGGCTGCGCTGATGGCCATCGGGGAGGAGCTGCGTCGGCTGCGTCTGGCCGTCAGGGAACAGGGCGCGCGGGATGATTGTTAAATTTCATGCCAGGGGAAAAGGCGGTGGCAGTGGTCCGGTTGATTACCTGCTGGGAAGGGAGCGAAACCGGGAAGGGGCAACGGTGCTTCAGGGTAATCCGGAAGAAGTCCGGGAACTCATCGATGCCACGCCATTTGCGAAGAAATACACGTCAGGTGTTCTGTCGTTCGCGGAGAAGGAGCTGCCGCCGGGAGGACGTGAAAAGGTGATGGCGAGCTTTGAGCGTGTACTGATGCCCGGTCTCGAAAAGAATCAGTACAGCATCCTGTGGGTGGAGCACCAGGACAAGGGACGGCTTGAGCTGAATTTTGTCATTCCGAACATGGAGCTACAGACCGGAAAACGCCTCCAGCCGTACTACGACCGGGCAGACAGGCCGAGAATTGATGCCTGGCAGACGCTGGTGAATCACCATTACGGGCTGCATGACCCCAACGCCCCGGAGAACCGCCGGATACTGACTCTCCCTGATAACCTGCCGGAAACGAAACAGGCGCTTGCAGAGAGCGTCACACGCGGGATAGACGCTCTTTATCATGTCGGGGAGATAAAAGGTCGTCAGGATGTGATTCAGGCGCTCACAGAGGCAGGGCTTGAAGTGGTCAGGGTGATGCGAAGCAGTATCAGCATTGCAGACCCGAACGGTGGGAAGAATATCAGGCTGAAAGGAGCATTTTATGAGCAATCTTTTACAGACGGGCGCGGAGTTCGAGAAAAAGCTGAAAGAGAGAGCCGAATCTACAGAGACAATGCTGAACGACGAGTTCAGCAAGCTCGAAAAATCTGTAAGCAAGGCTGTGACATCAAACGAGACGAAAATCAAAGACGCTATAGCCCTGTTCACAGCTTCGACAGAGGAATCACTGAAAAAACACCGGGAAGGGGTGAAAGAGGCGATGATGCAGCACAGGAAGGACGTGTTAAAGCTGGCAGGGAATACGGGCATGATGTTACTGGGGATGGTCCTTTTCCTGTTTACCGTGAGTGGCGGGACGCTCTGGTATCTTGGCGGGATGATACAGGCGAACCTGGAAGAAATCAGGATACAGGAAGAAACATTGCAGAAACTGAACGCGAAGACATGGGGCGTGGAGTTTGTGCAGGACGGGAGAAGGAAATTTCTGGTTATCCCTCAGGGGAAATCGGCAACGGTGATTCCCTATCAGGGGAAGGACTGGGTACAACTGACGGAGTGACACAGAGTGACGGAGCTGGAAAGACATTTGCTGAACGCCTTAGAGCAACTGCAACAGGACTATATGCAGCGGCTGAACGAATGGGAGAGCGCCTTCGTGGAATTGCAGAAAATGTTTTCGCTTACGCAACGGGACAACGCGATGCTGAACGAGCGGGTCATGCAGTTGAGTCAGCAGGTGCAGCACTTGAGCGAGCAGACAGAACGCTTGAGCCAGTTATACAGCGAGAACAGGAGATAAGGGATGAACGGCTGATACAGGAACGCGAACATGAGTTATCCCTGGAGCGTGAGCGCCAGTTGGAAATACAGGAACGGACACAGGATGGCCCTTCGCTGGGATGGTAATCAGAGACAGGCTAAAATGTTGTCAGCGCGTTTCCGGTGCATTTTTTGGGATAATGGTTGGTTCGGGGGCACCGGGAACGCGCTTCAGTCAGACCTTGCTGAAAACACAGGAACGCGTTAAAACGCATACGGGCGCGATTCTGGTGTGTCTTTTGTTGCTGTGTTTTGCCTCTATTGCCAGATCGCGCTCATTCCCCTGAACTTCTGTTTTCCCGCTCCGGTCCCCGTCTTCTTCGCTTCCGAAAGCATGAAAAAAATCCGTTTCAGCTGTCTCTGGCTGGCAATTCCTGCGTGATTCACATGGCTGCATAGCTATGCATGTGGTTAAAATTTACCGGGTGCGATCGCGGCAGTTTTTCGGGTGGTTTGTTGCCATTTTTACCTGTCTGCTGCCGTGATCGCGCCGAACGCGTTTCAGCGGTGCGTACAATAAGGGATTATGGTAAATTATCTTGTTCCTTAGAGAATGATTTGAGGTGGTATCCTGCACTTATTTAAATATGCTTGCTTGGGAAATTCCAGGTTGCAGTATGGTTGAGTTGTAATTTTCCTATGATAGGAAAAATGTTATATTATTAATTTATTTGTGAGGCTTCATAAAGAATGAAAATTTCTGATATTGAAAAAAACATATATAAAGGACTAGCTGAATTTATTTCACAAAAAATCAGAGATGAACATGATATATGCCTTGGACAGTTTGAATCAGAGGAATTACTTGATGAGATTCTTAAAAGAGTAATCCCAGTCATATATAATGTGGCTATTGATGATGCTATAAAATCAGTAAGGAATGTTGGGGATAGATTAGAGGAGGAATTAGATATGAGGAAGGTAGTGTGACTAATTTTAAATCAGACTTAAATCTAATAAGAAAAGAATGGTATAATGCATTTTATTCAGGTAATACTGAAATGCTAGATTACTTGGAAGCTGATTGGTTTATTTCAACAAATGGTCAAAAAGTTATCTATAAAAAACATCAGTTACGAAAGATTGATATGCGTCCAGCGAGGATTTTACCTAGCATAGAAAGATATGAATATGATGTCGTAATGCGTGAGTTTAAAGGCATTGCTTGTGTTTCAGGGAAAGCTGAAATAAAGCAAAATGATGGAAATATATTAATGGCTTTTATTGAGAATTGGATAAAGGTTAATGGTGGATGGAAAATGCAGTTTATATCGTATGAAAAAATCTAAGGGGAAGCCCCCTTAGATTAATGGTTATATATGTTCAAGTTTTATTTTTTTATAGCGATAAGTTCTGCTTTGAGCTTTAAGCATGTTTTCTGCAAACTGAATATCAAAACTATTTATAGCATTAGTTATTATAGTTTTTATTTTTTCTTTATCAGATAATGAATCACCATGCTCTATAGGTTCCCGCATATATGGATTGTTTTTTAATTCATCAAATAATGTTTTAAATAGTTCTAATCGACGAGGTCTTATAACTGTAAAAGATATATGAAGAGAGTGTTTGCTCTGAGTCGTAACATTGTGCCAGTATCCAGCAGGAAGATATATGGCCTGACCTGGGGTTATATCAAACTCATAATCTGGGGAGGTATTAGGTGGTAGATAATCGAAGCTTCTTTCATCTTCGAGAGGGTATGAATAGGTAGGGTTGTAAACTTTCCATTTTTTTATTCCCTCAATTTGAACAGCTATTACATCATGATTGTCAAAATGAAGCCCAAAGCTTGGTGTTGCTGTAAATGCAGCATATAGATTAGCACTACATGTACATTCTAACTCTTTAGATAACCATAGTCTGCTTTCATCTACAGATTCAAAGAATGACTGGCATCGATCTACTATAAGGGTTGCGCCATCACGTAAGCATTTATATAGCTGATGGCGATTTATATGTGGTGTTCTATCGCCTGTTTGGCTATATGTGTATCTTATAAATCCTTTATACCCCCTAATTTCGGGAAAGTTGTCATTTGCCATTCTAACTCTAGGATAGTGCAATATATCTTTTTCAAGCAATTTATTAAGATCATTCCAGTTGATTAAGTTTTTATAATTAACATCCGTGAATACAAACGGATATTTCTGGAAATTATATTTCTTAAATTTTTCTATGATTTCCTTTTTTATAAGATTATTCATTTTTAAACCTCATGTTTTGTGATATCTATAATCTGTGCTTTAGGTATATTATTTATAAGTTGTTCATCATGAGATATAACAATGATATGCTTTTCCTTGTTTTCCTCTTTTATATAATCACTGATTATTTTTATACCAAGTGAATCAAACCCTTTTGTCGGTTCATCGAAAATAATCAAGTCTACGTTTTTTCCAGATGTAAGAGATACTCCTAATTTTTGTTTTTGTCCACCAGATAAATTATGTCCGTAACCTTTGATCTCATAATCTAGTGGTTTGTCGAACTTAAATCTGTGTAGCAGCTTTTTAATTGTATTTAAATTATTAATGCCGGAATAATGTAATATATTTTCCTCTATAGTTCCAGGCATGAGATCTAGATCTTGAGGAACGTATAAGACATTAACAAAAGGAGAATTTGCTTTTTCTTGTTGTATCCCATTGATTTTTATTGTGTTTTCTTCTGTTGTTATATTGCCAGAGAGAATTTTTGCAATAGTTGTTTTTCCCGAACCATTCTCACCGGTTATAAAGGTAACAACGCCTTTTGTTAATATTAATTTATGGTTGAATGATTTGTTGTATATTTCAATATTGCAAATATTGTCTTTTACATGAAGATATTGCTTGTCTGTGTAATTTGTTTTTTTTATGTCGTTTATTTCGGCACAGTATAAATCAATTTCTGTTCTTGCCATTTTTATTTGTCTAAATAGATAACCAATGCGATTTAATGGGAGAAAAACTTGGAATAAAAAAGTGGCAAGCATAATAATACTACCACGGCTTGCTCTACCATGAAGAAACATCCAGTATGCTGATAGGATAATCAGACTACTAAAAATGACTGAAAGAAAAGCGGAGCTGATACCAAACAGGAAAAATTCATTATTTACTTTTCTTTGTTTTTCTGAATGTGTATTTACAGCTTGAATTACTCGTTTACGACTTTTATCCGTGGTATGGAAAGCTTTATCCATAGGATACATGTGCATCATATCAAACATTCTTCCAGATGCGAATTTGGAGCTAAGTGCAACTGATTTCATCATTGGAAATCTACGTTGTGTCATTTTTATGACAAATATTATATAGATTGCCATTATTATTATAAACTCAATGGCTATTAATGTATTAACACTTATACAAATTGTTATGATTATTCCAATCATTTGTATTAATAATGGTACTACATCAGAACATATTGTATAAAATAATGATGATGCAGAAGAAAGCATGCTTTCTATAACCTTATTTAGTTCTCCTTTATTTTTCTTTAAAAAATGCTCTTGGTGAGAATTTTGTATATTATCAATAACTTGCTCTCTAAGCTTTACAGATAATTCTATATTTGTTTTTTGAGTCAAGTATTCCGATATGCTATATCCAGCAGGCATAAGGAATCTAATTGATAAGAAACATGCTATAAATATTAATAATGAGTTTATTTCTCCTATTGAATCTTTATTGTCAATAACTGTTTTTATTAAATATCCGAATAGAACGAAAAGAAAACTACTTATAGTTGATAATAATATAATAAAAAACAAATTACATTTATTAAATGTGATGATGTACTTTTCAATAAAATTCAATTTATAATCCTTAAAGCCCGTATATTACGGGCTTTATGTTATCTAGAATTACATGAGCACCCAGCGCCACATCCTTTACCGCTGCAACCACAAACAGAACCATTATCATTCCAAACATCTTTTCGCATTATTATTTTTACAAATTCTGCGGCTGGAAGGTGAGTGATACTCTTTACTTTTTCGATGTAAGAATCACTGGATATGGATTCTTTTGGAATTCTTATAGTATTAATGTTCTTTATGCTGTATCTTACAGCATAATCACCATACCACTTTGCGACAGTTTCATGACCTAGGTAAAAAGCGATTTTTTCAATTTGATTTTTATATTCGTTAAAACGATATTCTTGGAATGTTATACCATGCTCATTAACATGCCTTATCTCATTTTTTAGCATGTCATTTGTATTTGGATAATGGTGGAGGTAAGCACCAAGATATTTTTCACAAAAGCTGGTATAAGCATCTGTAAATTGAATAAACGTATGCCACATTTCATCTATAATTTGTAATTGCTCGTGAACTTTTATATTGTAGCATTCCGTTAGGCATGTTGAGGCTAGCCAGATGAATTTCTTTGTTTCATTAAAGATATCATCAGCTTCTTCTGGTGTTACATTCCATTCTTTACGAAATTTTAGAAGAACATCATCATTGTGATAACTCATGATATCTTCTAATGAGCTAACATTATGAACTTTTGCATAAGAACTGCTGTTCATCTTATGTTGTAGCATAACACCCCCAATTATATATTTGAATGTAGATGAGAATAGTTATCATTTGTTATGGTATTGTTAAATTTGTGCTTGTGTCAATATGCCTAATTCTATAAATGAGATAGTAATCAAGTTTTTTAATGGTTATAGGATCCATTAGTAATACAAGGTTTTTGCAGCCAGTTTTTACGGGTAGGGGCTGCAAGGAAAACAAAATTTTCCCACTCTAAGAGAAGAGAATTGAGTTGGTTGAATGAGTGGATGCATCTAGGGCCGCTAATTCACCGAGTGTAAAGGCTGTACGAAATGTGTTGCAGTCCGATAATAGCCCCCTCCATTGACGTTTTACACATGTGTTGTAGGTTCCAGGAGTGGGCGGATCTCAAAAAGATCAAAGGATCTTCTTGAGATCCTTTTTTTCTGCGCGTAATCTGCTGCCAGTAAACGAAAAAACCGCCTGGGGAGGCGGTTTAGTCGAAGGTTAAGTCAGTTGGG
>ERZ791641.1196-NODE-1196-length-13118-cov-4.222001_pt1 | contig 13118 bp, 15 predicted proteins | sample MGYA00510055_ERZ791641 | MGnify/ENA primary metagenome ERZ791641 (study PRJEB30046, sample SAMN00715226) | human gut metagenome | study: EMG produced TPA metagenomics assembly of the A metagenome-wide association study of gut microbiota in type 2... | reverse complement strand
GAGCAATTCTATGAAAAATCAAGCTATTTTTTCATATCAGCTTAACAGATTCATAAAAATTTATATCTATACATTTATTCTAAAATTTAATATTACTATGTAAATAATCGCTTTACTGAAAATATTAGTAAATATACTGCTCCTATAAATTTAATTATATTAAATAATAAACTTCTTAATGCCTTTGTCAATTCCATATCCTCACCCCTTTATATTTCCCCACCATTTTCATATATATCAGTTGAAGTAGTATCAATAAAATCATTCCAAAATATCGCTAAACCACCAGGACTTAATTCAGCTTGATTAAAAAAATCAACATCATATAACTTTTTATATTCTTCTCTAAATGGAATTAAAGTATTAATATCATATTGTCTTTTTTCTCCATTTTCAAATTCTGCATATATAAAAGGATATTCAAGCCTCATTTTTATAATTGGTATATGTTCTTCGTAAGCTTCCATTACCCTCACCCCTTTATATTTATTATATAATATCCTTTATTTTCATTACAATAAATATAATACCAACTAATAATAAAAATAATCCTGGTAATAAAATTATACCTTTACTGTTAATAAATAATTCATTTAAACACCTCCTGGATAACTTAAATTATATCCAGATATAAAGTATCTAAACTAAAAAAGATATTGCAGAAATACAATATCTTAATCTTCAAATACTTCTAAATATTCATCTCCATATTTTGCAGCATATTCAGCTAAACTATATATTAATATATCAACTTCATTATCACATACTGGCATTTCTAATATATATGGCTTTCTTCTAACCAATACTTTTATATCTGTACTATCACCACAAAAATCTTTTAAAGCTTTTGCTAATACTTTTTTTGAAACTTTATCAACATCTTTATCATATGAAGTTAATTCTAATTCATATCCATTTTTATTTAATTCTGCTATTCTTTTTTTTATTAATTCTTTATTTGTCATTTTCTTACACTCCTATTCTATTGTTAAAAAAATTCATCAAATTCACTTTCAATATTTTCTTCCGCTATACTCCCTATATCGTCATTTTGTGTATTTGATTGTATTTGATTTGATACATTTACATTATTAACATATCCACCAAATGACACCGAAACACCTTGAACTCCACCAGTTGCCATTTTATATAATATTGACTTTATGAAGTCGCTTGGGTTATATTCCCCACACAACATATCAATAATATATTTATCTTTTTCATTAGCTGGATTTAATTTAAATCTTATTTCCATTACTTCCATGCCTTCCTACAAATACTCTTTGCTCCTAAAACATTACTATATAATGGATATTGATGTAATTGAACTTTAGGAATTTTCTTTATTATACTTTCAAGAATTAAACTACCTCCACCAGTAAAACAAGCATCATAATTTTTTATATTAATATTTGCCTTTATTCTATTTAGAATATCTTTTAAGAAATCTTTATATACACTTTCATCTACTATAATTCTTCCTCTTTTAATTTGTCCTTCTATGTCTTCTGCAATATAATCTTCACCTTTCGAGTTTTCAAATTTCATAATGGTATTATACAAATCATAAGTACCTAATTTTTCTGTTCCATTCTTAAACATTTTTCCCTCCTGGTAACAACACCAGTTAACTGTTTTAGAACCTATATCAATAATTAATTGATATGGTGAAGGATTAGTTAATGAATAATAGCTAACCTGTCCTTCTGGTAATACCACACATTTATTTATCTTTATTGTTCTTGCTTGTCCATTAACTACACATTTAAAAGATTTGTTATTAAATTTATAAATAATCTTTTCTCGTTGTGGTAATTGATTTATTGGAACTAATAAGCATAAATTAATATCACTATCTTTAGTTGATTTTGATATTGCATATAAAACTTGTGGAATTATATTTTTATCAGCTTTATTATATTCTCTTTCAAGTTCTCCAACCCCTATAAATGTTACTACTCCATCTATTTCAATTCTCTCAAATGCTTCTGGATTTGGTTCAAAAGCAATAGAATATTTTGAGCTAAATAATCCTTGAACATCTCCATCAAATTTAAAATTATGGTTTCCTATATCAATTATTACTTCTTTCATAAACTATTTCCTCCAGTTTAACTCTTTCCAGTCTTTTAATCCTTCAAATGTTGCATTTTCTTTTCCTACTGCTTTAACATATTCTAATAATATATAAATACTCATTTTTAATATTCTCCTTTACTTGGAGCATACCAAATGATATAATCAATTTGCGGATTGGTGTATCATTTGATATGCCTTTTTTTATGCACTATATGGAACTCCATATAGTTCTAATTCTATTAATGCTTCTTGTGTTTCTTTTTCTTCTTGACTAATTCTTATATATGAACCACATAAATATCTTTCTATATCTTTAGATATATCTATTAAATTCTTTTCTGCTGCATCTAAATATAAATTTATTAATAATGCAAACTTTCTACCATTTTTCTTTTTAAATAGTCTTATTGCTTCTCTTAAAGTTTCTAAATCCATATCACCAATTAACCACATTTGCTTTTCAGTTAATTTAATACCTTGTTTTAAAATTAAAGATATTTTTTGTTGATGCTCTTGTGTAAATGGTGTAATCTCTTCAATTTCCATTTGTATTCCTCTTTCTTTGCAATCCGAAACTATTAATGGCTTTTTATCTCTAATAACTTCTTTAGCTTTTTCAGTAGCAGTTTTAACCACCTTCTTTGTAACTTTTACAATGCCGTTAATTAAGTATTTAAATTTCTTGTATGTATTAAAGTTTCCATTAACACCGCTTTTCTTTTCTATTCTCATATACCCTAGTTTAACAAGATTTTTAATAGATGTTGAAACAGTTCTTTCACTTATTCCAACTCTTTCAGATATAACTTCTATTGAAGGATAAGCACAATCTTTTTCTTCGTTGTATCTTGATAATAGATATGTATATATTCTAAATTCATTTGATGTGATATTTGTATCTGTTATTAAATCTGTTGATAATTTCAAGAATTGCATTTGTAGTTTCCTCCTTTCTTTTAAAATTAAATCAATTGTTTTAATTTTGTATTTTATGTTTTAATTATAAAGCTATATTTTAAATTAGTCAATATACTTTTAAAACTATCGTTTTAATTTTTAATTTATTTGATTAATTTTAAAACAATTGTTATAATTAATATAGGAGGTGCTTTATGAGATTAAAAGATGAAATTAAAGGATATATAGCTAGTAGCGGTTGGACTATAACTCAAATAACTGAAGAACTTAATAAACGTAATGGTACTAATTATACAATGCAAAATTTATCTAGTAAGATTAGAAAAGAATCTCTTAAATATCATGAGATTTTAGAAATAGCTGATATAATCGGATATGAAATAGTTTGGAATAGAAAAACAAATTAAAGTCTTAGAATTTTAAAATCTAAGGCTTTTTATTTTATATTTTTTTATTGAGCAAATCATGAAGTGCATTAGCTAATTATATAGCTAATATATAATAATTATAAATAAGTAAATATAGATTGTGGTCTATTATGGACTTTTTAAAAGGATTATTTTGATACTTTTAAAAAATATAATACATTAAATATTTCTGTTAAATAAATCAACAAAAATTGTTGATTTGATAAATAAAATATGTTAATATATGATTGTAAAGAAAATTTAATACCTAAATAGAGAGGAGGGAACATATCTTGCTTACAAACTTCGGAAAATTCGTTAGAAAAATAAGAATCGATAACGGTGAACTATTAAAGGATATGGCTGATGTTTTACAAGTTACTTCATCTTATCTATCAGCAGTTGAAATAGGTAAAAGAAATGCGCCTATTGCTTGGGCTGAAATAATAACTAAACATTATAAATTAAACAAGCTTCAAGAAGCAGAATTATATGCAGCAATAGATGATTCCCAACTAAACATAAAGATTGATTTATCAACATATGATACTTTTGACAAAAATATTGTTCTTACTTTTGCTAGAAAATTTGATACTTTGGCAGACTCTGATAAAGAGCAAATAAGAACTTTATTAAGTAAACATAAATAGATTGGAGGTGAACTAATGACTTCAGTTATAGCAAATCCCCTTTCTATAAAGAAAATACGTGAATTAGCTAATATGTTACGAGAAGCTACAAACTGTAATGATACAGCTTTTTTTCCAGTAGTTCATTTTATAGAGTCTATTCTTCCAAGCATAGATCCAGAATTTGCACTTGTTATTGAAGACATTGATTCAATGGGTGTTTGTCATGGACTTGCTTGCCCAGAAGAAAAGTGTATAAAACTAAGAGAAGATGTATATGAAAGAGCTATTCAAGGAATAGGACGTGATAGATTTACTCTAGCTCACGAGCTTGGCCATTATTTATTGCATGATGATAATAATGTAACACTTGCAAGAATGGAAAAAAATAAAAAAATAGAACCTTTTAGGGATCCTGAATGGCAAGCAAATACTTTTGCAGCCGAACTCCTCGTTCCGCTTAACTTGATTGATACTCAAAATATATATGAAATTGCTGAAAATTTTGGAGTATCTAATCAAGTTGCAGAAATTAGATTAAACAAATTAAACAAATTAAACAAATAACAACTTATGTTGTTAAAATAAAAAAAATCCCAGCGCCAACTGGGACATGCCATAACCTAAATTGGGTCTGCTGGCGTTCTCTCAAATAAATTATAACTCTTTTTTAGGTTCTTGGCAATAAATTTATGTCAAGAAAGGATTTGATATTATGTGGATTTATTCAAAATATATCACTAGAAAAGGAAAAAGAATATATGCTTCATCTTATGGTTTAGAAGCATTTAGATTTTGGGTTGATGATGATAAAGTCCGTAAAAACAAAAATTTAGAATAAACTTAAATATATAAAATCTATTGCCAGCTAGATTTTATATAAACAAAAAAGGCTAGTAAGTAAGATTTTTCCTACATACTAGCCTTAATAATTATAAATTTAATAATTTTCTCCAAGTATTTTGCCCAATAATTCCATCAGGTGTTAATCCATTATCTTTTTGGAACTTTACAACTGCATTATAAGTAGCTGTTCCAAAATCTCCATCTGCGCCATGTTTCCCTAAATCATAACCTAAACTTATTAATTTTTCTTGTAATAGCTTAGTTATGTTTCCTTTAGAACCTTTCTTTAAAGTTGGGCAACCAGCTAATGTATTTTTACCAGCTATATTATCTACAACTTGATTGGAGTAACCTTGCTTATTACATTCAGCTTGAAGTCTTGCCACCCAATCATCTGTTGGTTGTACTGGTTTAGCTTCAATAGTTTCATTAACTGTTGGTTTCTCGATTTCATTTGATTTATATGTTTGTCCTGTCAATCCTTCCGCTATTGCAATAGCTATTGCCTTAGCTCCAACTTTATTATATAAATCGCAATCATTTTTATTGCTAATAAAGAAACATTCAACTAATAGTGCTTTTGCTTTTGTATTTTTTAGAATGTATAAGTCAGTTCTAACTTTTACTCCTCTATTATAAAACCCTAACTCTGAAATATTCTTAGAAATTGAATGAGCTTCTGGTTTATTATCTGCATATACTAAAGTCTCAACTCCATTTGCATATTCTTTACTATAACAATTTGCATGAATATCTACATACCAATCATAACTGCTGCTATTAGCAACTTGAACTTCTTCCACATAATCCTTAGCTGATTCTGAATTAAGAACTGTAACAGTATGTCCCATTTCTCTTAATACTATATCTAATTCCTTTACTACTGCTCTATCAACTACTGTTTCATCTAAAACCCCTACTGCTCCTTTATACATTGGATGTCCTGCACTTACAAAAAAATTCATTTAAAATCACCTTTCCTTATATATATTTTTATAAATTAAAAGAACAGGATTACTCCTGCTCTTTACTTAACTCTTTCTTTTCTCCATCTTTAAGTTGCACTAATGCTTCTTTAAGCTTTTCTGGTATAGGTAATCCTAATCCAGCACAATTTTCTAATAAGCTAATACCTTCGTTTGCTATGTAGAAATAGCATATAAGAGTTCTAAATACCCATGTTCCAGTATTTAACAATCTATCTAGTAATACTGCAACAATTAAAACAATAAATATAACTGTCTTTCTAGCAATTCCTTTAAGTCCTATATCGCTAGATACTTCTTTATTTATCCATGCTCTTAACACTCCTGTTGCATAATCGAATGCCATAAATAATACAAGAACAATAAGAGCTGTATCCCATGTACCGAATAACCAAGTTACCCCCGTTCCTATTGTTGCAACAATAATTTTAAAATAGTTTAATAAATTTTCCATACTCTTACCTTCCTTTTCTCCAATCGCTTGGAATTTTAAATATAATAAAAGAGCCTTTCAGCTCCTAACTTTTCCAGGAATATATTTTTTATTTTTTTCACATAATATTACTGTGGATTATTTTCATACATAATAAAGTAGGTTGTTTTCTGCTACTACCAACATTAACAACTTATTTTCTGATAATTTATCTCAATCAGAATAAGGATAGGAATAATAACTCTAAAATAATAAGAAGAAAACTTAACCGTATTTAAAAATAATAATCTTAAAATCAATTCACTATTATGACTATCCTTATTTTTTTACGAACAATATTTATCAAATATTCTTAAACTAACTTTAATAACAAATTTGATTTATTTGTAAGACCACCATTGAATGTTATTACAATTTCCCTAGTATCATTGTCTAAAGTAATATTAGATACTGTACGCCCACCGCTATAACTTCCTAGTTTATCTTTTTCACCATGAAACATAGTAGTTTCTGCATTATTACCTATAGTAAAAGTATAAATAACACTTCCTTTTAAGTAATCAGTAATGACTAATTGTAAAGGTGGGTTTTTCCAATATTGACCACCATTTTGGTAGTTAAATGGGTAAAGTTTTAAATAATCTAATGGTTTGATTCTCATTTCACTAACACTATCCTCTGATGCTAATATACTATGAGAAGTATATATTAAGTAGTTTTGTTTATAATATTTATTAATGTTAACATAAGATGCATAAACATCATAATTCATAAACTCAATGCCATTGATAACTAATGTCCCATCTGTACTTTGACTATGGTCATTTGAAATTGTTAATGTATGCCACCCCTTGGTTGGAATTCTTAAACATTCAACACCATTTGTAAACACTTTATCTTTATCAATTAATAGTATATCATCATTAATTATTTCAATTACACTTTTGTTTTTATCTAAAACTGTTGCACCTTTACCTATTGAGTTATCTAAAGAGTTTTCCGGTGTTTTTAAACCAAAGTCAAGCATTATTTTTATTTTATTTGCCCCAGTATAAATATATGGAATTATAAACATATCATCTTCTTCACAGTAAAAACTATAAGTTATACTACTTCCTGGATTAAGATTTAACACACTACCACCAGTATTGTTTAATTCGCTTGGAGTATACGCTCCACTTGTAGCATTATAACTATACGTGCCATTAACAACAAAACCATCAATAGTTTGTCTATTTAATAATTTTGTTCCACCTTTCACGTATTGAGGTTTTAAAAGATTTTCTGCAACAAAAACACTTGCACTTTTCATTCCGAAAATTTCGTAACCAATACCGTTAAAATGTACTCCGTCAGAATTTATACTATTATAGTTAATTGTAAATAATTCAGTATCAATACATGGAACGTTATATTTTTCACATAACTGAATAAGTCCATTTGCGAACGTATCAATATCTAAATCGCCAAATGATTGAACTTTTGGAGGAGAAAAAATAATTACAGCTTTCCCCCATAAAATCTCTCTTATAATAGCTTGTTCATACCATTTTAAATATTCTTCAATATTTCCTCTATATTCGACTGGTACATAACTAGCCCTACTATCATTTGTTCCATACATGATAATAGTTAAGTTTGCGTTATGTTTTTTGTTCCATCTTTCAATACCTTTTTTAACATAATCTCCACTATAACCTCTATTTGTTACTGTTACATTATTAGCATATATTTTATTTAAATACTTTTGTAGTGCTTCTGGGTATGTGATACTTGCTCGTGTAAAACTATGTCTTGACCCGTCATCACATGGGGTTGCATCAGCACTCCTTCTATCGGATGATGATGTGTCATGACCATAAGTCATACTATCACCCATACAAGCAATTGTAACTGGCGACCCTTTTCTTAAACTTCTTAAAAATTGTGCCATATATAAATTTTGTAATCGTGTTATTTTGTCAACTGAAATTATGTCATTTATTTTATATGAGGTACTATCAACATCCATAAGTAACTTCAAATTAATAATTTTATCCAAATGTTCGCCAAGTTCATTCAATCTTGGAGTATATAATTCTTCTAATTTACCACTTTTTTCAGTAAATTCTTTGTTCCAGTTATCAACATCTTGTAATGCAGTTAATAAAGCTCCAAATTCATTTGTACTTACTACAGCTTTTTCTGAATTAATACTTTCCTTAACATCCATATAAAAAATACTTGATGTTAATTTTTTATCTTCTTCTATAACCATTAATTCTAGTTTAACAGTTCCAGCTACTGCTAACATTTGGGTAGTAAGCTCTAAAATACAATAACCTTTAGCTGCATCAGTAATTATTAAATCATTAAATACTTCTGTCCTATCTGGTTTAACTGCATAGACTCTAACACTTCTGTTTTCTAAACTAAAAGGTATAGATCCATCTAGTAAATTAAAAAGCAAGAATCTACTTTTAGTATCTCCTTGCTTTGCAGTTATAGTTTCATACATTTTATTATTTATATCTAATTTAATTATTTTCGTATTCATATATTCAACTCCCTGCAAATTTCATTTTCATCTAGATTAGTTGCTAGATCACCTTCTACTTTCATAACCTCGATATCATTTTCAACTTTATGATATTCAACTAATCGTATATCTTCAAATCCTCGTCTTTTAGCAGTAACTACATACTTAAAAGTAAAATCTTTTCTATCTGCTTCAACTACAAAATAATTCTCATTTTGTTCTTTTACTCTATAATCTCCCCATCCTTGTTTTATTACTTCAACTGTATAGTTATTATCAACTCTAACAGCTTCTTTAAATATATTATCAAGTAATATAACTCTTTCATATGTTCCTTCTGCAGTTTCTTCAACTGTAAAAACTTCCATGCTCCTATCTGTTAAATAACTTTCAGCATCTTCTACACTATAAAATAATCTATCTCCATAGTTTTCTGTTGGTTGAATACAGTTCTTATTACCTACTACTGCAAGATCACCATTTACATGAAGTTTCTTATCTACTGTAAGATTATAGTCGCACCATACTTTTTCTTGTCCTGCTGCTCTATATAAATAAGCTGTTTGACCATCTCTAAATATAAAATAACCTTTTCCATCTGACTTTAACTTTCCAGCTTCAAAATAACAACTATCTTTATCATAAGCTGCAATCCAATCCTGCAATACTCTAAATCTACTTGTTCCATTTGCTCTATCAGCAACTGTAAACTCATTTTGTACTTTTGCTATTAGATTATTGTTGGTTGAATTATAAATACTATTTATATCATATCCAAACCATACTTGAGTTCCTCTGAAATCAGTTTCTTTAAATATTGTTATAGGACTATTAGTTATTTTATCGCTATTATCCATATCAAATCTCATATAACTATAGTAAGTATCACCACTTTCATATGATATAGATATTGAACGGTCTTTTTTATTAGCTATTGCTAACCCTAACTTATTTTCATCTCCTCCAATTCTTGTGGAGTATATGTGTGCTACCGCTTCACCTTCTCCATCCCAATCAAAGAATTTCATTGTAGTTCCAGCTATATCAATTGCTTTCTTCCCATTCCTTTTGAACTGCATACCTTTTGATGATTCTCTTAAGTCTATTTCTAAACTTCCATCTATAGATTGAAGCACTCCCCCTCTTATTCTGTCTGCTAGCATTGTTCCAGCTACAATAAGATCTGCAAAGAATCCTTTACCAGTTCCAAAAGTTCGCCAATCCCAATCTTTATCATCTTGAGTTCTTTCCCCTGCAATCATAAATCCCATAGAGCCAAAACACATAGCTCCATAGCTTGGACTATCCTTATCAAAGTCCTCACAAATCATAACTCTTACTGGCAATGGCTGTGCTATATCTCTACATGCTTTCATTGTTACATTAATTGCATTTAATATACCAGATACTTCAACAGCATTAACAGAGCCATCACTATTTAATATGTTATTTACTTTATTATAAATATCAGTTTGCTTATCGAAATAATTATCTATTTGATGTCCTAATTTAATTGTTTTATATTTTAAAGCTAGTCCATCCCATGTATAACCTATGCATCTTACCAAAGTATCTATATTTAATATTTCATGCCTTGCTTTTATGTAATCTCCTAAATTAACTTCCTCATAACACTCATATGATTCATACTCTAATGTTCCTTGCATATCATACATACTAAGTTCAATAGATGATTCTGGAGAATCTATTTGTTCTTCTTCAAATAGCAATTTACTTAATCTAATTAATTCAGCTCTAGCCTCTTCAATAGTTTCAAATCCTTCATCACTATTTTCTTCTTTAACTTTTACCTGTTCAAACTTAATTTCCTTCTCCATTATATAAGGATATTTATCAATATTAGGACTATCTACCCATGGAGTTTTTCCAGTTAATCTTAATCCATCAAAACCAATAGGAATAATTCTTGTAATAGTATTTTTATAACTACTACTTTCTTTTATGTATTCCATATTTCTTCCATAGCTTATTACTAATCCTGTATCATGACCTATTTTATTATTCATATAAACATCAAAGTTATCTATGAATAATTCTCCACCCCATCTATTAACAAAACTATTTTCATCATCACCAGTAAGTGCAGCAACTATATTTCTTCTTTCTAACCTACTTCTTGAAATCTTAACAATATTGCTATGTCCTGTATAGTTAGTATTTTTAAATATTTTCTTTATTGCCTCTTCTCCAGTTGCATCACCAGTATCACATATTAGAACATTTTCATTATTAAAATCTTTAACGTAAGTTTTAACATTATCATAGAAAAGTAAATATCCTGAAGCTATTATAGTACCTTCTTTACTATCTTTATCTATATCTTCAATTCTAAATAACTGACCTTCTTTTAAATCCCATGGAGTAAATGCTTTAATAACATTTCCTTTTTGCAGATACTCATATCTTCCATACTCATCAATCTCATGCTCTATTGTAAATTCAACTGCTTGATTTATTCCTGCTGTACTAACTTCATAACTTAATGGCTGTAATGCCATATCTCCATTTTTATCAAAGTTAGTATTTGTACTTAAATATACTTGTATCATTTAGTAAATCCTCCATCTAGGAATTACTATCAAACTTTTTAAGTTACCTTTCCATTCAATAGTGTTTTCGTCTTCCTTTAAAAACAAATAATCATACCATCCTTCTTCAAATGCAATATTATTTTTTGTTTTTTTCCTGAAGCACAACTCTAATTCTGTATCAATTAATAATTCCTGACCTATATTAAACTTAGTTTCTTTTCCATTTACAATCAAACTTATTATTCCTTCAGCTTCAATTTTGTAAATAGGTTTTGATATCAAATAACTTGGATTATGTAATAATTTAGGGTTAATTATTTCCTTATCTCCTGACTTATAATAAATAAATGGAGAACAAACAAATATAACTTCAAAACTACCTTTCTTTCTACGTGTTCTTTCAATAACTTGAAGTTTACAATACTTAACTCTATAATACATATCTAAATCATCTGATAACATTAATCTATTATCATCTATTTTATTAATCCATTTCTTAATTACTCTTGTTTTTTCAATGAAATCTTTTCTATCAATGAAATTATAACTAACTGGTATTTCTATATTTTTTAAAGTTTTAGATTTTACAGTAACAGTTTCATCTCTTCCATCTATAGTTTTTTCTGTTATTGAGGCTTGTTGGGGATTAATGATATTAGGTCTTTTGGTTGCACTTAATCCTATATCTATATCAGTTACTCCATTAAATACAATAAAATAATTTGAACTTCTCATTATTCAATCCCCTTTCCTTTGTTTATACTATTTTGTTTTTTAGTTACTTTTTTTATTACAATATCGGTCATCTCTCTTGAAATTTCCTTTGCTCCAATATAAACAGGTATTTCTGCTTGTAACACTAAATCACCATTACTCTTTATATTAAATTTATCTAATATATCACTTAAGTTATTTAAAACGTCACTTAATGAGCTATCTTCATTTTTTCTTATACCTTTAAAACTTTTTTCATTATAGTTATAATAAGAACCTTGCGTCACATATCTTGAAACATCAGGGAGGCTTAATCTAGTTCTTAAATTGCTTGCTTCCTCTACTGCATACATAGCGGGTGTAGCTTCTCTTCCTTGTACTACTCTCTCGGTTGTTGTTCTTGTTATAGATACCCTTCCAGTAATAGGATTGCTGTATGCTCTTTGTAATCTGTTCCAATCACTTATAGATTGATTCGCCATTCTATTAGTTGATGATGTAACATTTTTCTCCATTGCCGAAGCCGAACTTGAAGCATTCTTTTGCATTTTAGAAGCTTCTTTAGTTACAGTTGCTTGCATATCTGTAGCAGATTCATTTACATTCTTTTCAGCCGAATCTAGATTCTTACTAACCTCTTTAGATGCTTCTTCAGTTTTACTACTTAATTGTTTGTTTACCTGGTCCATAGCTGAACTAATATCTTTAGTCATAGAATCACTATTTATTTTACCTGCTGCAGACATTTGATTTAAATTCTTTTCAACTTGACCTGCTGCTTCATCTATTGTCATTCCTTCACGAATACCCTGGAACATCATTTTAGTAGTGTCATTCATACCTCTTAAAGTAGTTAGTTGTCCATTGCTCATATTAGTCAATTGACCAGCTAAAACTCTACTAGCTTCTGAATAATTTCCCTCAACTATACTTGGTACTTGATTTAATGTTGTATCCATTATAGTTGTAAGTTGTGTTAAGCTTTCTTCAGTAGAATTTAACATTTGTGACATTCCTCTTGAGGTAGTAACTGTAA
>ERZ791641.1194-NODE-1194-length-13142-cov-4.060747_pt1 | contig 13142 bp, 10 predicted proteins | sample MGYA00510055_ERZ791641 | MGnify/ENA primary metagenome ERZ791641 (study PRJEB30046, sample SAMN00715226) | human gut metagenome | study: EMG produced TPA metagenomics assembly of the A metagenome-wide association study of gut microbiota in type 2... | reverse complement strand
ATGTATGGGTTTTAACAAAAGGGGAAGATGGTTTTTCTACTGTTAGGCGTGCTTCAGAATATGAGTTTGTGAAAGAACTTTCCGAGGAAGGAGTACCACTTGGAGACATGTGGTACAGTAAATATTTCGGATAGAGCGAGGTGAGAAAAATTGTACTTTCAGTTTTTGATAGAAGACGCGTCTGCAGAAATACTAATTGGACATGTAATGGGAAAATTGCAGGATAAATATCCAGAGAAAGAAATCTTGTTTGATACAAAATCTTTTACAGGAATTGGTCATTTAAGGACAACCGGAAATTTAATGGAACGTAAGGGTGGGAATTTATTAAATAATCTGCATATTTATTTGAGAGGATTTGACAGATCTTTAAGTTCTATGGAAAATGCAGCGATTATTGTGGTATTGGATAATGATCAACGGGATGTTGAAAAATTCAGACAGGATTTGGAGCAGGTTGCGAAGGAATCACTTATGTTTACAGATCATGTATTTTGTATTGCTGTAAAAGAAATGGAAGCCTGGCTCTTGGGTGATGAGGAAGCGATTGAGAAAGCTTATCCAATGATAAAGAAAAAATATTTGAAAACCTATGAGCAGGATGGAATTTGTGATACATGGGAGGTTTTGGCAAATATGGTATATCCGGGTGGATTATCCGGATTGAGAAAGAAATCGAAGAGTAGTTACAGCGAAACAGGAAAAGCAAAATGCGAGTGGGCAGATAAAATCGGTAGGGAACTGATATTGGAGAATAATATATCTCCAAGTTTCAGAAAATTGTTATCTGCATTGCAGATTAGAATTGAGGCTGCGTGATATATTTACTATACTGTGAATGAGTTAAGTACGAACAGACAGGAGAGTGTACAATGAGCCTATACGCAATCGGTGATTTTCATCTTTCGTTTACAGTCAATAAACCTATGGATGTATTTGATAAAAGATGGAAGAATCATGTAGTTAAGATTGAGAAATACTGGAAGAAGAAAGTGACAGAGAATGATACAGTAGTGATTACCGGAGATCATTCCTGGGGGAGAGATCTTGCAGAGTGTCAGGCGGATCTGGATTTTATTATGGCTCTGCCGGGCAGGAAGATTCTGCTTCGGGGAAATCACGATATGTTCTGGGATGCGAAGAAAACAGAAAATCTGAATGAGATGTTCAGGGGAAAGCTGGAATTCTTGCAGAATAATTTTTATACATATGAGGATTATGCGCTGGTGGGAACCAAGGGTTACTGCTATGAGGGAAAAGACAGTTATGAGCACTTCCTGAAGATCCGAGAGCGGGAACTGGGGAGGCTGCGCTGCTCTTTTGAAGGGGCAAAGGCGGCAGGATACGAGAAGTTTATCATGTTTCTCCATTATCCGCCAACCAGTATTGGAGAAATGGAGAGTCCGTTTACCCTGATGGCACAGGAATTTGGCGTCGAGAAGGTAATCTATTCTCACTGTCATGGAGAGAAACGGTATGATGACAGCTTTAAAGGCTATGTGGATGGAATAGAGTACAAGCTGGTGTCAGGTGATTATCTGAATTTTAAACCGGAGCTGGTTTTACGCTAATTATATTGTCTGGAAAAAATCCCTGGGAAGTATTATACTTTTCAGGGATGATTTTATGTGCTTTGAGAGAAAATATCTTCGGGGAGAAATGAGAAAATGAAGATTTACTACAGAGAGAAATCTGGCGGGATTGAGATTTTGCGGTGTTTTGGAATAGAGGGCAGAGTTGAGATTCCGGGAATGATAGAGGATAAATTGGTGGTCAGTGCGGCACCCTATGCATTTTCCAGCCATATGGAAGAGAAGGAAGAACTGAAAAATGCCTGCCTGTGGGAAGTGTCAGATGGTCTTGGATTTGGCAGAGAAGAACATGTTCTGGCAGGAAATGACGTGGAGGAGATTGTTTTTCCTTACACTTTAAAAGAGATTGGACGATATATTTTTTATGGCTGCGGGAATCTGAAAAAGCTGGAGTTTTCTGACAGCCTGATGCAGATAGGCTGTGGTGCATTTACAGGCTGCCATGCATTGGAGAAGCTGACTGTTCATATGAGACAGGGAAAGAAGTCAGGAGTTAAGGAAATGCTGGGCGAGATGTGGCAGAGGATTGATGTGAACTTTCTCTATGAGCATGAAGAAGCAAGGCTTGTATTTCCGGAGCATTATGATGAGGCGGTTGAGAACACTCCGGCGCGTATTCTGTATACGGAATATCATGGCTCAGGCAGTAATTACAGGCAGTGTTTTTATGATAAGGAGCTGAATTATCAGGAATATGACAGGCTTTTTGAAATGGCGGTGGCCATGGATAAGCTGGAGGTTCTGGTGGATATGTCATTTGGCAGACTGGAGTTTCCCTATGGACTGACCGGGAAAGCCAGGGAGAATTACAGGGAATATATCCGTAAGAATCTGAGAGATATTGCAGAATATCTGGTAAAGCAGGAGGATATGCACAGATTGGAAATGATATCTTCGCAAAAACTCTGGACACTGGAAGGAATCGATTCTGCGCTGGATTGTGCATCTAAGAGAAAAGAAACGGAAGTATCCGCATTCCTGATGAATGAAAGAGCAAATCTGGTGGATAACCAGGCAGAAACTACAGAAAAACTTTTGAATAGAAAAAATATAATGAGAAAAAAGAGGTTTGAACTGTGATAGATATAGAGGAAAATAAGGATGGAGCCAGAGGATAAAACACAGGAAATAGCAGAAAGAGCAGAGCGTCTGCAGGAGATCGGCAGCAGTATTCTCAGGGCTGCGAGGGATGAATTATATCTGGGAATGCGGTTTTTGGATGTGGCGCTGAGCAGTTTTTCTTATCAGATGGATGGTCAGATCCAAGGGTTTGGAACTGACGGAAGAGTGATGTATTTCCAGCCACAGATGCTGGGAGGTTTATATAGAGAGAACAGGATTCTGGTGAACAGAGGGTATCTGCACATGGTATTCCACTGTATTTTCCGGCATTTTGCATGGAGAGGTGCAGAAGGCAGGAAGAGGGCAGACGATGAAATTACAATCCAGGAACGTATGCGTGATCTGAGCTGTGACATTGCAGTGGAGCATATGATAGATGGGATGAACTATCGGAGTATCCGTTTCTCACGCAGTCTTCTGCGAAGGGAAACCTACCGTCTCCTTGAAAAAGAGGGCAAAACTCTTAATGCACAGAGAGTGTATAAAATATTGTCAGAATGGAATCTGAGTGAAAAGGATCTTACAAATCTGGAACAGGAATTTCGCACAGATGACCACAGATACTGGGAAAGTAAGAAACCGGACCAGAAACCGAATCCCATGCTCAGCCGCAAATGGGGGGAGATCAATGATGGAATCGAGACGGACCTGGAAACATTTTCACAGGAGGCAGGTGAGCGGGATGGAGATTTCCTGGAGCAGATAAAAACAGAGAACAGAAGACGATACGATTACAGAGAATTCCTGCGGAAATTTGCAGTTTTTCACGAAGAACTGGCAGTGGATGATGACAGTTTTGATTACAATTTCTATACCTATGGTCTGCGCCTCTATGGAAATATGCCGCTGATCGAACCATTGGAATCCAAAGAAGTTAAGAAGATAGAGGAGTTCGTGATCGTCATCGATACCTCCATGTCCTGTTCGGGAGAACTGGTGAGAAAGTTTCTGGAAGAAACCTACGGTGTACTTAGTGAAAGCGAGAACTTTTTTACAAAAATAAATGTGCACATCATTCAGTGTGATGAGAAAGTCCACACAGATAAAAAGATTACTTCTCAGAAAGAAATGAAAGATTATATGGAACATCTGGAACTGTATGGAGATGGCGGAACAGACTTCAGACCTGCATTTGAATGGGTGGACAAACTGCTGGAACAGCATGAATTTTATAACCTGAAAGGGTTGATCTATTTTACAGACGGATTCGGAATTTACCCGAAGAAAATGCCGCCATATAAGACTGCGTTTGTGTTTATGCAGGATAATTACAGAGATGTGGATGTACCGGTATGGGCCATGAAACTGATCCTGGATGAGGATGATTTTGATAAGTCAGACAGGTAATGAAATAAAAAACTGAGTAAAAGTAAGAAGTGTTCAGCAGGAAAGGATTTACATTATGGATATAAAACGAGCAAAACAGGAGATAAAAGACTCAATAGAAGCATACCTTGCGAAGGATGAATTTGGGGAATATCTGATCCCTGCCATACGCCAGAGACCAATTCTCCTTATGGGGGCACCGGGAATCGGTAAGACGCAGATCATGGAACAGATCGCCAGGGAATGTAAGGTAGGTCTGGTATCTTATACCATCACTCATCACACCAGACAGAGTGCAGTAGGACTACCCTTTATCAAAGAGAAAACCTTTGGAAGTGAAAGTTTTTCTGTCACAGAATATACAATGAGTGAGATTATTGCATCTGTCTATGAAAAGATGGAAAAGACCGGATTGAAGGAGGGAATTCTGTTTATCGATGAGATCAACTGCGTATCGGAAACTTTAGCACCGATGATGCTCCAGTTCCTTCAGGGAAAGACCTTTGGCAATCAGAAAGTACCGGAGGGATGGGTGATCGTGACAGCAGGAAACCCGCCGGAATATAATAAATCTGTCCGCGAATTTGACGTGGTAACCCTCGACCGAATCAAGAGAATTGATGTACAGCCGGACTTTGAGGTATGGAAAGAGTATGCTTATGAGCAGGGAATCCATCCGGCAGTGATTTCTTATCTGGAGCTTCGCAGAAAGAATTTCTACAGAATGGAGAATACAGTAGATGGTCGTATTTTTGCCACCGCCAGAGGATGGGAGGATCTTTCCAGGCTGATTCAGGTGTATGAAACACTGGGAAAAGATGTGGACAGGGAAGTGGTATGTCAATATATTCAACACCCTATGATTGCGAAGGATTTTGCCGCATATCTGGCATTGTACAACAAATATAAGACAGACTATGCAGTTGAAGAATTACTGCAGGGAAAATGGACGCAGATTACCATACAGAAAATAAGAAATGCATCTTTGGACGAACACCTAAGTCTGGTGGGACTTTTAAATGGAAAATTAAGTCAGCTATTTACAGAATGTTATTTAACGGATTCTTATATAACAAAACTGTATGAATATATGGTATATTATAGAGACAACCTTGCAAATATTTCTCTGAAGGCAGTTTGTCAGAAAGCGGAGAATGATCTGGAGTCAGCAAGAAAAGCAGAACTGTTGACTCGAAATGAGGAGAAAACGTTTCTCAGAGTCAATACTTTTCTGGAAAATATCTGGCTGAAGATGGAAGGGATAACGCAGGCCGAATGTGATATTTACGAGAAAGTAAAGGAAGCTTTTTCCGGAGAGGCAGATGGTTTGGAAAAGCAGACAGAAACGGTTGCTCAGACATTGCAGAACGTTTTTGATTTTATGGAGGCAGCTTTTGGAGACAGCCAGGAAATGGTAGCATTTATTACAGAATTGAATGCAAACTTTTACAGTATCTGGTTTATCCGGGAAAATGGTTCAGATCAGTATTATTGTCATAATAAGGGACTATTGTTTGATGATAGACAGAAACTGATCCTGGGGCAGATGGAGGAATTGGAAAGTACAATGAAACGGGGGATTACGGATGGTGTCTGAATTAAGATTTGAGACAAAAAAAATCAGAATGGCTGATCTGGGAAAGGAGAGCTGCGTGCCAGATCTCCTTGGAGAACTGACTATGCAGAATCAGCTGGAATTTCATCTGGACGAGACAGATGAGATCTATGAAGGATATGGACGCGTAAAAAGTGCTTATCCATATCGGCAGAGGAACACTTATACAAGAGAGCTTAAGGAGATGGAAATACATACAGCAGTTCTTGAGAACAGATATTTAAAGGCTGTATTTCTTCCGGAATTCGGAGGCAGGTTATGGGAACTCTGGGATAAATATACAGGAAGAAACCTGTTGTATACCAATGATGTTCTACAGTTTAGTAATCTGGCAGTACGTAACGCCTGGTTTAGCGGAGGTGTGGAATGGAACATAGGTATTATCGGACATAATCCTTTTACAACTGAACCGCTTTACACCGCACAGATTGTTAATGAAGATGGGGAACCGGTTCTGCGTATGTATGAATATGAGCGTATTCGAAAAGTGACTTATCAGATGGACTTCTGGCTGGAAAAAGACAGCAGCTTTTTGAATTGCCGGATGCGTATTGTAAACGAGGGAAAAGAAGTAGTACCAATGTACTGGTGGAGTAATATGGCGGTTCCGGAATACAAAAACGGAAGAGTTGTTGTGCCGGCGGTACAGGCATTTACATCAAGAGGAACACAGGTTACGAAGGTAGATCTTCCGATGGTAGAGAATATCGATATCTCTGATTATACTGCTATAAAAAAATCTGTAGATTATTTCTTTGATATTCCGGCTGGATGTCCGAAATATATAGCAAATATAGATGAAACCGGTTATGGTTTATTGCAGATTTCGACAGATCGTTTACGTAGCAGAAAGCTTTTTTCCTGGGGAAATCAGGATGCGTCTAATCACTGGCAGGAGTATCTCACAGATAAGGCAGGACGTTATCTGGAGATTCAGGCAGGACTTGGAAAGACACAGTATGGATGTATTCCGATGGCACCTCACACAGCCTGGGAGTGGATGGAACAGTATGGTTCTGTTCAGATTTCTGAAGATGTGCTGGAGAAAGAATACAGAGAACGTACAGTTCTGGTAACCGAAAAGATTCTTGAGACAGGACTTCACGAAAAGTTGAAAGAGAAACTGGAAACATCAAAAGAGATGTCAAGAAAAAAAGCGCAGACAGTATATAGAGGAAGCGGATATGGGGCACTTGCAGTGCATGGAGAAAGTACAAAACATCTGGAATTTTCTATGAAAGCTGTAAATGAATCTCAAGCTGAAAATTCAAAAGAAGAGGCAGTTTTGGAAAAATGGAAGCATTTTTTTGAAACAGGAATTTTGCATTGTCCGAAACCACTGGAAGCACCAGATGAATTTATGATAGATGAGACAAATGTAGATTTTCTGGAAGCTCATATGGAAGAAAATGCACAGAACTGGTATGCGTACTATCAGCTTGGGCTGGGATATTATCGAAAAGAAGACTACGGGAAGGCAGAGAAAGCTTTTGAGGATTCGCTCAAATTGAGAGAAAGTGCATGGGCATTCCATGGTCTTAGCTGTGTAAAACTGATGCAGAATGAAAAGGATCAGGCTGGCAGATATATCCTTCAGGGAATGGCGTTTGAGCGAAAAGAACTGTCCTATCTGAAAGAAGGATTCAGAATTCTTTTGCTGGCAGAGAAATATGAAGAATTAAGTCATTTCTATCGGAAATTGGATAAAGAAGAACAAGAAGACAGCAGACTGAAACTGGGGTATGTCCAGGCACTTCATGGGCTGAAACAAGATAAAAAGGCGCTTGATCTACTGGAAAGTAAAGGCGGTCTTATACCAGAGGATATTCGTGAAGGAGAGGATTCCCTGGGGAAAGTCTGGAAAGAATTGTATAAAAGTGTCTATAAAAAAGAGGGAAAACTTCCACATAAATTTAATTTCCAGGCAAATTAGCATTGGATTTTCAGATAAATAGTGGTATGCTGATGGATAGAAAGATGATTTGAGATAAAGAATCATACAGGAAACGAGGAGGAATATAAAATGGAACTTGAAGTATTAAGAAAAGATATGGTTGCAGCTATGAAAGCTAAGGATAAAGTGACAAAGGAAGCGGTGTCTTCTCTGATTGCGGCAGTAAAGAAAGTGGCTATTGATGAGGGATGTCGTGATGAGATCAAGAGTGATCTGGTCGACAGAGTAATCCTGAAAGAGCTGAAAACTGTAAAAGAACAGCTGGATACCTGCCCGGAGAGTCGTGAGGATCTGAAGGCTGAATATCAGGCAAGATATGATGTGATTGCTAAATATGCTCCAAAGCAGATGGATGCTGCAGAGATTAAAGCATATCTGGAAGAGAAGTTTGCAGAGGTTCTTGCAACAAAGAATAAGGGACAGATCATGAAGGCTGTTATGGCTGATCTGAAGGGAAAAGCAGACGGTAAGGTGATTAATCAGGTGGTTGCAGAGATTTGCAAATAAGAGGCTGCTGATTCCTGGTGGAACAGAGTGAGATATGAGATTTACCGCAGTATCGTGTGAAGTGCCAGATACTGCGGTTCTTTTTTATAGTTTCAGATGGGACGTGCGAAAAAATAGTTTATTTTGAGTGCGGTTTCGGACACTAAGAATATCTAAGTGTCCTGCAAATGCACTCAAAATAAACTATTTTTCGCACTGGTTACTGGTAGTGATAGTGGGCGGAATTCAGCATGAAAGGGTGCTGAAAGAGATTGTAAATTAATATGTGTAAATTTAGTGGTTTTAATGATTTTAATGATTTAATGGTGAGGTGGTGAAAGGGTATGGAGTTTCAGCATGAACTGATTATTCCGAATGAGGGGTTGCCGTTTAAGGTGTTTCTTTTTGAAGGGGGAAATGGTAATTATGTGAGGGAGAAGCATTGGCATACTTCGATTGAGATTTTTGCAGTTATGGAGGGGCATCTGGAGTTTTTTATGAATAAGGAGGAGTATCCGTTAAAGGCCGGGGAGCAACTTATTATTAATTCTAATGAGATTCATTCGATTCATGCGGCAGAGCGAAACAAGACTGTGGTGTTGCAGATTCCTCTGAAGCAGTTTGAGAATTATTTTACGGCGCAGCGTTTTATTCGTTTTCGCAGTCAGGATGCGGAGGCGGATGGAAAGCTGGCTTCGCTGATTAAGAAGTTGTATAAGGTTTATACAGCGAGAGATACGGGATATGAATTCAGGACGATGTCTTTGTTTTATGAGATTATGTATATGCTGGTCAAGAATTATCGATTGACGGAGGCGCATGAGAAGGAGATACGGCATAGCCGTAAGTTGGATACTTTGTCAAAAATCACCACTTATATGCGTGAACATTATAAAGAAGATCTGAAACTTTCGGATCTGGCGGCTACATTTGGTTATTCTGATGCGTATTTGTCGCGAATGTTTCAAAAATATGCAAAAATTAACTATAAAACTTATTTGCAGGACATTCGTATGGCATATGCGTACAGAGATTTGATGAATACGGACCGTACGATTAGTCAGATTGCACTGGATAACGGATTTTGCAGCAGCCGCGGCTTTTCGGGGGAATTTCAGAAGAGATACGGGATTCTGCCGAGTGAGATGCGTAAGCAGGAAAATCAAAAAGGTCAAAAAAACGCTATAGAATAGTCAAGAAAAATGGCGAAAAGGGATATCCTGTCTGCTATACTCAAGTCACAGTAAAGATAACGTGAAAGTCCTTGGTGAGCCAATAAGATTATTTCGAGAATCAACTTGTCGGTTCACCAGAGAAAAAAGGAGGTCTACAGGTGAAGATTCAGAATGTAGCAGACGCTTCTTTCCGTAAATATGGAAAGGTGCTTGAGGGGTATGATTTCAGTGCTCTTCTTAAAGAAATGAAACACACACCGGTTCCGGATGATGTCGTTTATGTTCCTTCTGTAGAAGAACTGGAAGCATTAGACGTAGCAAAGGAATTACAGAATAAAGGTTTCGGTGGAATTCCGATTGAGATTGGATATTGCAACGGACATAACAAGAAATTGAATGCGGTAGAGTATCATCGTAGTTCAGAGATTAATGTAGCTGTAACTGATCTGGTTCTGCTGATCGGAAGCCAGCAGGATATTACTGATGAGCTTACATATGACACTTCTAAGATCGAAGCATTTCTTGTACCGGCAGGAACAGGTATTGAGGTATATGCAACAACACTTCATTATGCACCATGCAATGTACAGGATGGCGGATTCCAGTGTGTAGTTGTACTTCCGGCAGGAACCAATACAGATCTTACATTTGAAACTGCAAAAACAGGCGAGGACAGCTTACTGACAGCTAAGAATAAATGGCTCATCGCACATGAAGATGCAGCAATCGAAGGCGCAGTAAACGGACTTCGCGGAGAGAATATCACAATTGACTGATTTCAATAATCTGGTCAGAACTCTGTGGACAGAGTGAGCAGGTTACTAATATAGAGCAATTGTAAACAGTAACCGGCAATAGAATCAGAATGATATGGTTTTTGAAAATAATAATCAGAACGAAACCTAATATTTAACATAAGGAATTTCAGAAAGCAAAAAGGAGAATTAATCATGATCGATAACATGCCAAAAGTAAAAGTCGGAATCGTAGCAGTAAGCCGTGACTGTTTCCCGGAAAGCCTTTCCGTAAACAGAAGAAAAGCACTTGTAGAGGCTTATACAAAGAAATATGGTGCAGAAGACATTTATGAATGTCCAATCTGTATCGTAGAGAGCGAAATCCATATGGTTCAGGCTCTTGAAGATATCAAGAAAGCCGGATGTAACGCACTTTGCGTATATCTTGGAAACTTCGGACCGGAAATTTCCGAAACACTTCTTGCTAAACACTTCGAAGGACCGAAGATGTTCTGTGCAGCAGCTGAAGAAACACAGGGCGACCTGATCCAGGGACGTGGAGATGCATACTGCGGTATGTTAAATGCAAGCTACAACTTACAGCTTCGTAATGTAAAAGCATATATTCCGGAATATCCGGTTGGTGACGCAGAAGACTGCGCAGATATGATCCATGACTTCCTTCCAATCGCAAGAGCAGTTGAAGGATTAAGCAACTTAAAGATCATCAGCTTTGGACCACGTCCAACAAACTTCCTTGCTTGTAACGCTCCGATCAAACAGCTTTACAACCTTGGTGTTGAAATCGAAGAGAACTCTGAACTTGATCTGTTCGAAGCATTCAACAAACATGCAGGAGATGAGAGAATCCCGGCAGTTGTTAAAGAAATGGAAGAAGAACTTGGTGCAGGAAACAAGAAACCTGAAATTCTTGAGAAACTTGCTCAGTATGAACTGACTCTGAAAGACTGGGTAGAGGCTCACAGAGGATATCGTAAATATGTAACATTAACAGGAAAATGCTGGCCGGCATTCCAGACACAGTTCGGATTCGTTCCTTGCTATGTAAACAGCCGTCTGACAGCTCAGGGCATCCCGGTATCCTGTGAAGTTGATATCTATGGTACATTAAGTGAGTTCATCGGAACTGTTGTAAGCCAGGATACAGTTACACTGCTTGACATCAACAACTCTGTACCGAAGGATATGTACAAAGAGTCTATCGAAGGCAAATATAACTACACACTGAAAGATACATTCATGGGATTCCATTGTGGAAATACAGCTTCCAGCAAGCTTTCCTTCTGTGAGATGAAGAACCAGATGATCATGGCAAGATCTCTTCCGGTAGAGGTTACAAACGGAACTCTTGAAGGAGATATCGTACCTGGAGATATCACATTCTATCGTCTGCAGAGCACAGCTGATAACAAACTCCGTGGATATATTGCACATGGTGAAGTTCTTCCTGTTGCAACGAAATCCTTTGGTTCTATCGGTGTATTCGCTATTCCGGAAATGGGACGTTTCTACCGTCATGTACTGATCGAGGGAGGATACCCACATCACGGAGCAGTAGCATTCGGACATTATGGAAAAGCTCTGTTTGAAGTATTCAAATATATCGGTGTACCGGTTGAAGAAATCGGATACAACCAGCCGGCAGGCGTAAGATACCCAACAGAGAATCCATGGGGATAATCAGAATTTGATAAAGATTGAATCTGAATTATAAATGATAATAGACTGACACGATAATTATAAGGCATCCCGGGGGTTTACCCTGGGATGTATTAGATTAAGTGAATGTGAGAAATCCATTCAATAATAGAGAGTAACTGATTTCATATCAGATGCCCTGTTATCAAATCGTGATAATAATGAATGGAACTAAATCAGTAATAATGAAATGCAAATAGTAATGTGATAAAAAGGAGAATAAAGTTATGTATTATATCGGTATTGACCTTGGTACTTCCGCTGTAAAACTTCTTCTTATGGAAGATTCAGGAAAAATCTGTAATATTGTTTCAAAAGAATACCCGTTATTTTTCCCGCATCCAGGCTGGTCTGAACAGAAACCGGAAGACTGGTTTGCACAGAGCATGGAAGGTATGAAAGAACTGACAAAGGATATTGACAGAACTCAGGTAGCAGGAATTGGTTTCGGCGGTCAGATGCATGGTCTGGTAACTCTGGACAAAGATGACAATGTAATCCGTCCTGCAATTCTCTGGAACGATGGCCGTACAGGCGAGGAAACAGAGTATCTGAATACTGTGATCGGAAAAGAGAAACTCTCTGAATATACAGCAAATATTGCTTTTGCAGGATTTACAGCGCCGAAGATTCTCTGGATGCAGAAAAATGAACCTGAGAATTTCAAGAAAGTAGTTAAAATTATGCTGCCGAAAGATTACCTGGCATATCGTCTGTCTGGTTCTTTCTGCACAGATGTTTCCGATGCTTCCGGTATGCTTCTGCTTGATGTAAAGAACCGTTGCTGGTCAAAGGAAATGCTGGAAATCTGCGGTATCACAGAAGAACAGCTTCCGAAACTGTATGAGAGCTGGGAAGTAGTAGGAACTCTGAAACCTGAAATTGCAAAAGAACTTGGATTCTCAGAAGATGTAAAAGTTGTTGCAGGTGCCGGAGATAACGCGGCAGCAGCTGTTGGAACAGGTACAGTTGGTGACGGACAGTGCAATATTTCTCTTGGAACATCCGGAACTGTATTTATTTCCAGCAAGAACTTTGGTGTGGATGAAAACAATGCACTTCATTCTTTCTGCCATGCAGATGGAAGTTATCATCTGATGGGATGCATGCTCAGCGCAGCTTCCTGTAACAAATGGTGGGCAGAGGAGATTCTTCAGACAAAGGACTTCGCAGCAGAGCAGGCTCCGATTCAGAAGCTGGGAGAGAATCATGTATTCTTCCTTCCATATCTGATGGGAGAACGTTCACCTCATAATAATCCTGATGCAAGAGGTGTATTCTTTGGAATGTCCATGGACAGCACAAGAGCAGACATGACACAGGCTGTTCTGGAAGGTGTTGCATTCGGTCTTCGCGATTCCCTGGAAGTTGCAAGAAGTCTTGGAATCAAGATTGAGAGAACAAAAATCTGCGGTG
>ERZ791641.1188-NODE-1188-length-13249-cov-3.713921_pt1 | contig 13249 bp, 10 predicted proteins | sample MGYA00510055_ERZ791641 | MGnify/ENA primary metagenome ERZ791641 (study PRJEB30046, sample SAMN00715226) | human gut metagenome | study: EMG produced TPA metagenomics assembly of the A metagenome-wide association study of gut microbiota in type 2... | reverse complement strand
GCAAACTTGTTTTGCTTAACTTGTAGGTTAAGTATAACTTTATAATTACATATAGTCAAAACTGCATTATGCTATATTAAGCATTTAGAGGACAAGAAGTAGTTTAGAATACTAAATCTAGCTATATGCTATCAATATAACAACTTTTAAGTATTAATGATTTTTTAATATAAACTATGTGATATAATTTTTAATATATTTAAATTAATATAGTAATAAATTTATAAAATTAGAATAGAGGTACAAGTATGATAAATCCCAAAAGAGAGTGGAGAAAGTTTGAATCATCAGAAGAAAAAATAGAAGTTTTAAAAGAATTAAAACTAATTAGCCCTAAGGCAAATGAAGTTAAAACTTTATATTATAAAGGTGCATATACAGAAAATGCTGTAGAATGCGATGTTGTTGGAGTAGTTGATAATAATGAAATAATATTAGATATAAATGGTGAATTACATAGCATACACCCAGATTACTTATTAGATATGCAGAAAAAAGAAAGATTCATAATTGTAGACATAGAAACACCAAGAAGCTTTAGTCCAGCTGATGGAATAAGAGAAGTTGCTGCAATAGTTGTAGAAGATTATAGAGTAATTGATAGCCTTCATTTAGCAATTATTAATGATGAAGAAAAATATAAAAATGGATATGGTGATGGCTTAGATGCAATTGAAGAAAATGAAGAGCTTAAGTCAAAATTTAAATCATTAGTTAAAAAGTATAAGTGTCCTTTAGTAGCACATAATGCAAGTTTTGATAGAAACTTTTTAAGATATTGGGGATGGGTTGAAGATAATCAAGAATTTTATTGTAGTATGAATACAATAAAGCAAAAAGAAATATTACCTTCATATAAGCTTGTTAATTTATTAGAACATTACAATATTAAAAAGGGACAGGCTCATAATGCATTACAGGATGTTTTAGATTTATTAGAGCTATTAAAAGTTATTAAGCCTGAAAGATGGTCAGCTTTAGGTACACCAACATCAGCATCAGTTGCAAAGAAAAGTAACAAAGATAGCAAGAGTAGTAATGAAGCTAATGGTGATAAGCAAGCTTCAGCTTCAACAGCAAATAGATTTAGAAAGTTTGCAAAGGATAAGGAGCAAGTTGCAGAAGAGAAAAAAATGATTGAGTTTGCTAAGGCAAACTTAATAAAGGATATATTTAATAAAAAGAAAATAGTCTTTACTGGTGATATGTCTAAAAGTAGAGCAGAAATGAGAGCAACAGCTATAAGATATGGAGCTGACTCACCAACTAGCATAAGTGGAAAAACTAATATGCTTGTAATTGGTGAAGGTGCTGGAAAGAGCAAGTTAGAAAAGGCTAAAACTCTAGGAATAGAAATAATTACTGAAAAAGAGTTTTGGGATATTATTAATAGAAAATAATTTGAGTCTAGATACTGAGGGTATAGTATCTAGACTTTAAGTTTTTGAAATAAAAAAGCTAATCACACTAGTAGACGAAGAGGGATTGCCTTTTTAAATTTCTATTTAATAGTTATATTGGGGAATATAACTATTAAATTTGAACTCAAGTATAGTTACAATATATATTTTCCATAAAAATACAGTGGTGTGATGAATGGGATAAAAAATGTAATGAAATGCAATTATGAAATATATAACAATATATGGCGATGTTTTATTCATATAAAGTTTAATTTTTGTTAATTTAATATAAGTAATTTATTGTAAACACTTAACATATAGTATCTATAGAATAAGTTATGAGGTACTGTATGGAAAATAAAACAAAGAATTTATTTATAAATGCAATATTATTATCAATTACAATGATGATAATGAGGAGTATAGGAGTTGTATTTAATGTATACATATCAAATGAAATTGGTACAGAGGGGATGGGATTGTACAAGCTTATTGGAACAGTGAGTATGATTGCAATAACTTTTGCAACTTCAGGAATAAGTTCAGCAGTAACAAGAATTGTAGCAGAAGAAATGTCAAAGCAAGAGTACAATAATGTAAAATATGTGGTGTTTAAAGCATCTACAATATGTGGAGTATTGGGAATAACAGCTTCTATTATATTATTTGCTTTTTCTAAAAATATAGCTTTAATATTTTTAAAAGACACAAGAGTAATACTTTCAATAAAAATATTTGCAATAAGCATTCCTTTTATTTCAATATCATCATGTTTAAAGGGATACTTTTATGCTGTTAGGGATATATTCATACCAATAACAACTCAGCTTGCTGAAAAGTTTATACAAATTACAGTAATAGTATTATTATTACATTCAGCTGTATCTATAAAATTAGAATATGGTTGTGCAGTGCTTGTATTAGGAAGTGTTATAAGTGATATTTTATCTTGTTTATATGTATTTATAGCATATAAGTTGGAGAAAAAGGAAATTAAGTATTTAAGTAATGTACAAGGAGATACAAAAGGGTTGATTAAAAGGTTATTTAAAATATCTATACCTATGGCTACTAGATCCTACCTAATGTCTGCATTTAGTACAGTGCAAATGATATTAATACCATTATCTCTTGTAAGGTTTGGAATGTCTGAAAGTGAAGCTATAAGTGCATTAGGTGGAGTTATGGGAATGGTTTTTCCTATAATTATGTTTCCAGCAACATTACTCATGTCTTTAGCTAGAGTTTTGATGCCAGAGATTTCTAGAGCTAAGGCTATTAATAATAAGGAAAGGTTAAATAGTGTAATTACTAGAAGTATTGGTTTTACAAGTATAATAGGTATTATATCTTTCTTTATATTTTTTACATTTTATAATCAATTATCTATATCAATTTATAACAGAGAAGATATAGGAACGTTTTTTAAAATGCTTTCTTTTATAATTCCATTTATGTATATTGATATGATTATGGGTGGTATTTTAAATGGATTAAATGAGCAAGTTAAAGTATTAGAATATCAAATTATGGAGTCTGTATTAAAGATTTTAGGTATATATTTTTTAGGGTCTATAAAAGGAATAGAAGGCTTAATTATAGCAATGTCTATATCAACTATTTTTAGTTTTACAGTAAGTTTTATTAGAGTAGTTAAGGTTACTGATATTAAAATAGATTTATTAAAGTGGGCATTCATGCCTATAATCTTTGGTTTAATATCAACTATATTTGGAAAATTAATATGGAATTTGCTAGCTTATAATACTTTATTAATTGGAGTAAACACAATAATAGTAATTAGTTGTGTTGGAATTGTTTATTTCATATTATTAAAAACTTTTAATTGCATAAAAATAAGAGATTAATTAAATGAATATGTATAATACTATTTATTTTATTAAATAACAAAGAATATATTAATTGTTAGTATACAAATGATGTATTTTAAATGATGAATGTTTATTATATGGTTAATGAAGCAGCACTTATGATTAGATGATATAAGTGCTGCTTTAAAATTTGTAATTATAAAATAACAATATCAGCTGTTTATTACATATATTATTTAGATAAAATAATAATTTAATGAGGTAATTCATGGACAATATCAATGAGGTATCAAATGCTATGAACGGTGGATGTAGTTCTATGAGTTGGACTACAGAAGATAATAAACATTTATGGGGAAGAAACTTCGATTTTAATTGTATTGCTGAAGAAAGTAAAATAATATATATTCCTAAAGGTAAGAGTTATTATGGATGTGGGACAAGAGTAGAAAATAACATAGTTGAAAAAACAAAAACTGTATCAAAGTATGCAGCTGTTGGAACAGGAATAAGGCTTATGCAATCTACACCAATTTTGTATGAAGGGGTTAATGAAAAAGGGGTAATGGGTGGACAGTTAGCTTATCGTTGCTTTGCTAAATATAATGATAAAAAAGCTAAGGGTACAATAGCTGTGCAGCCTCCATTTCTTGTTACATATCTTTTAACGAGATGTAAAAGTGTAGATGAAGTTGTTGATATGGTTGAAAATAAAATTACTTTAATGAATATACCTATACTTGGACAAGTACCACCAATTCATTGGATATTTTCAGATAAAACAGGTGAATCTGTTATTATTGAGCCAGATGAAAGCGGAGTAAGCATTTATCGCAATTCCATGGGAGTTATGACTAATAGTCCAAGTTATTCTTGGCATTGTTTAAATTTATTAAACTACTTTAATATTAGAAATTTAGATTATGACACTTTAGAGATTAATGGAGAAAAATTTAATAAGTGTTTCACAGGAGATGGTGCAATGGGACTTCCAGGAGATTGTTCTTCTACATCAAGGTTTATTAGATTATCATTTTTGAAGAAGTATGCTGTTAAGGGGATAGATGAAGAGGAGGGTGTTAGTAATATTATTCATTTATTTAATAATGTTGCAGTGCCTCTTGGTTTAGTTGAATTATCAGAAAAAAATAATACAATTGTGTATGATGAATGTTTAGAACGGTATGAATATACAATTTATACAGCTGTAATGTGTGCTGAATCATTGAAGTTTTATTGGGTAACATATGAAAATCAAAGAGTTCAATGTATAGATTTAAATGATTTGTTAGATGTTGATGATTATGTTGAATATGATCTTAATAGGATGCCAGATTTTAAGTATATTACTAAGAAATAGATATAAATAATACATGATAAAGGATCTACGTCAAGGTAGAGCCTTTATTTTAATGAAGAGATTTATAAGTATGTTTCTAGAGTAACAGTTTTAAATACTAATGATCCTTTTGTAAAGGATATATCATTTTTAGAAAAAGTTCATAATGATATTAAACCTATATATAACATAAATGTAAATGGTGTAGAAATAAATTATGGAGTATTATTTGAGTGTATCAAATAATAATATAAAATGACCAGTATATATTTTTCTTGAGGGAAATGTATACTGGTTATTTTATTAAAGTATTTAATATATAAAAATAAATAATAATAAAACATCTAAAAGGAAAAAAATATAAAAAAAGTTATTGACATACATTTACAAGAGGGGTATATTAATAACAATAACATTAAAATTTAATAAATATTCTTATCAAGAGTGGTTGAGGGACTGGCCCTATGAAACCCAGCAACCTGTTAATAGTTAAAAGTTAGCAGTTAGAAGTTTATATAAAAACTACTAATTAAAAATTCAAAACTATCAACGTGGTGCTAATTCCTGCAGCTTTATTAGCTGAGCGATAAGAGAGTAAATTAATAGGTGATTTTGCATGCACTGGAGTTTATTCTCTGGTGCTTTTTATTTTGCAAAAAATTATACATGTATATAAATTGAATTCTTAGCTTAAGATTAGAATTCATTATCTAAGGGCATGTCTGTTGTTATATTTCATCTTAACAGGTGGGGTATTACAACGGCTAGCCATCAGGTAAGTATTTTATAGTAAAGGATGGTGAAGATTTAAAATAAACATTTAAAATTCAGTAATAATTAATAGCGCTATTAAAATTTAAGGTATTTAAAAATTGGGGAATTAAAAAAGAATATTTAAATTTTAAGTAAATCAATAGGGGGTTATTACATGTTAACACAAAAAAGATCTAGTAAAAAATATAATATTAAAAACTTATTAAAATTTGAGGACTATTGGGCTATTATATTGGGGTTTGCAATATTACTATGTACATTATTTGTATTTTCAATAAATTATACTAAAAGTATAAAAGCAGATTTAAATAACTATAACAGTATACTTCAGGCAGAAGGGGAAAAGGCTCCATTTAAAACTATAGAATGGTATGAAGCAAATGATGAAAAAAGTTCGCTGAAATTCACTAGTATACCTTTCATATCTCAAATAAGTGAACTTTTCTCTAAACCATATTCTTGGAATGATGATCCACTAAAATCTATTTATTTAAGCAAAGAAGAAGCTTCTAAATTATCAGCTGAAAATGAAGTCAAATATGAAGAAGCTGCTGCTAATGCAAGTTCTGCAAAAGAAATAGCATTAAACTCTCAAAATGCTGCAGCAGAAGCAAATTATAAAGATGAAGATTTAAATATAAAAGCTGAAGAAGATATAAATACTTGGTATGAATTAAAAGGAATTGAGGATTCAGCTAAATCTGAAAGTAGCATTAAACCATATAATTTAATACCAGCATTAATAATTTTAGGTATTGTTCTTTGTATATTATTTTCAATTGGAATTCACTTTATGGGGAAATCAGTTAAGGAGTTTGCCCTTGGTTTTCCAGTAGTTTTTATAGTTGCAGTATTAGCATATATACTTGCATCTCAAGTAAATTTAAAGGCTTGGGGACTTGAGTATGTAGTATGGGCATTACTAATTGGATTTTTAGTAAGTAATACTATAGGAACTCCAAAGATTGTATTAAAAGCTTCAGAAACTGAATTTTTCATTAAAACAGGATTAGTTTTATTAGGTTCAACAGTTTTAATTAATAAGATGCTTTTAATTGGAATTCCAGGTATATTTGTTACTTGGTGTGTGACTCCAATTGTATTAATAACAACTTACTGGTTTGGACAAAAAATACTTAAGATAGAATCTAAATCTTTAAATATTACTATTTCTGCTGATATGTCAGTAAGTGGTGTATCTGCTGCAATAGCTGCTGCAAGTGCAAGTAAAGCTAAAAAAGAAGAGTTAACATTAGCTGTTGGAATATCAATTTTGTTTACTTCATTGATGATGGTAATAATGCCTTTAATAATAAAAAAGTTAGGATTAAACCCAGTATTAGCAGGGGCATGGATAGGAGGAACTGTAGACTCAACAGGTGCAGTTGTTGCTGCTGGTGAATTACTTGGACCTGTAGCTCGTGATGTTGCTTCAACTATAAAGATGATACAAAATATTTTAATAGGAGTTATGGCTTTTGGAGTTGCTACTTATTGGAGTTTAAAAGTTGAAAGAAATTCAACTAGTGAAAAGAATATTTCAGCAAAGGTATTATTTAAAGAGATTTGGACTAATTTTCCAAAGTTTGTGTTAGGTTTTCTATTTGCATCTATTTTATTTTCATTTATTTATTTTATCCTTGGTAGTGATGTTGCTAATGTGTTTATTGATAAAGGAATGGTTAAATCTATAATTAGTCCATTGCAAGGATGGTTATTTTGTTTAGCATTTGCCAGTATTGGGTTATCTACTAACTTTAGAGATTTATTTAAGTATTTTAAAGGTGGAAAACCAATTATATTATACGTTTGTGGACAGACATTAAATATATTATTAACTTTCTTAGCTGCTTATTTAATGTTTAATGTTGTATTTACAAATATAACAGAAAAGCTTTTGAAATAGTTAAATAAATGAGGAGGTTTTATCATGATTTCAAAAGGGAAAAGTAAAGTTTTAAGATGGTGTTATTTTATAGTGGGAAGTTGTTTATTATATTTATTTGCATTTGTATTTTTACCATATGCATCTAAGGGGTTGGGATTTGAAAGTTCTCATAATAAAATTATAGAGGAAAAGATTGAAGCAGGGGCTTGGTATTATATATTTGTTGAAAAGGCTGAGCCTAGTGCTAATAATATTAATAATAAATTAAAGTATTAATTATATTGATTTGTTTTGAAATAATATTATTTATTATTACTATAGTATAGATAGTAGATAATATAAGTATAAAAAATAAGGGATGTCTATAATGATATGACTCACCTATAGTAGACAGTTAAAATGATAAAATTTTATATCATTTTAACTATCTACTTGATAGGGTAAGTTCAGTCTAATATATGGACATCCTTTTTAGTATCAATAATTTAAAAGTGTTTGTTATTATTCTTCAAATCTTTTATGAATTTAATAATTATATCCTGTTCTTGTGATGAATAATTATCATTTGAACCGGAATCTGCATCATGACCTTCTTCAATAGGTTTAACTAAAAACTTTATACCTAAAAAGATTGTAGTTAACATTGAAATATAGCCTAATCCATCTGGCTGTGACTGTGAAAAAAGAAATCCACTATAGCTACCAATAATAGTTCCTATAAAAGCTGTAATTGTAACTAGCATTCCATTTTTATAAACAAATTATTTAATATAGATTGATATTTACATAATATGGCTAATATAAATAGATATAATAGTTTATTTAAGGAGAACAAAGAAAAATATGATTTATAAGAAAATACTATTAGTTTTATCTGTTTCAATTATTTCATTATCACTTATAAGTTGCAATAAAAAGAATTTATCTATTGATGCTACAGAAAATTCAACCTCAATTGAAAGTAATAATTTAAAAGAAGAAAATGAAGAAGTTGAAGAAACTGTATCAATAAATAAGGAAGAAGTAATCAATAAGTTATGTTCAGATGAATTTGAAGGTAGATGGATTGGAAGCGTAGGAAATGAGCTAGCTGGAGAATATATTAATGATTTATTTGGACAAATAGGATTAATTCCAATATTTAATGATAGTTATAAGGAGGAATATACACAAGAAGTATATAAAAATTCAGGATTGATTGCAGAAGATGATTATGGAGAAGTAAAGACTATTAATAATATTGTTGGAAAAATAGAAGGTAATTCTAACAATGCTATAGTAATTTCTGCACATTTTGATCATATAGGAATACAAGATGGGAAAATAATAAGGGGAGCAATTGATAATGCATCAGGGGTAGCTGTATTATTAGACTTAGCAGAAATTTTGAATAATAAATATTCAGTAAATAAGCCAGTATTTGATATAATTTTTTGTGCCTTTAATGGTGAAGAAAACGGATTAACAGGAAGTGAAAAGTTTATTGAAGATATAAATGGGAAATATGATAACTTAATAAATATTAATATTGATTCTGTTGGATATAAAAATGGAGGAAAAGTAACATTCTTAGATAAAAATACGGATACATCATTATATGAGCCAATGAAAGAAGTTATAGAGAATAATGGGTTAGAAGTAGAATTAAATACAGGTTTAAAAGGAACAGCTGATAGTGTTGAGTTTGACAGAGCAGGAATACCAGCTATATGTATAATTGATGAAAATGTAAAAGAGGTAATTCATACGGAAAATGATACACCTGAGTTAATAGATTATGATAGGTTAGATAAAGTAGTTAAATCGGTAGATGATTTTGTTAGTTCATTTACATTTAATTAATTATGGGATATGTACTTTTGAATATTAAATATTTGATATTTAATATTCAAAATACCGCATATACAAAAATAGAATATGCGATATTTTTAGTAAGTTATTGTTTAAAATTATTTTTCTATATATAAAATTAATAATAGAATTGTTAATCTCTTAAATAAGCTTAAAATAAATCAAAGTTTTGGCCACTTTTCACTTTTTATAAATGAATCATAAATATAATTTGCATCATTTAATATATTAGATTTAAAGTCCATTACTTTTAATAACTTAATTGCATTTCTTGTTGTTGATGGACCAGATTTAAGTTTATAGTCAAATAGTACATCATTATCTGTAATAACTTCTCTAAAGTGATAATTATCATATCCAGTTTCAATCATTTGTGTTAATTCAATATCATGAGTTGCAACTAAAATTCGTGCATTGGTTGTGTTAACATACTTTAGTATTGAGGCTGATGCTGATATTCTTTCAATAGTATTAGTTCCTTTTAAGATTTCATCTACAAATGCTAAAACAGGAATATTACCATTTAATGAATCTAATAACCTTTTTAAACTTTTTATCTCAGAAATAAAGTAACTATCTCCCTCAATAATATCATCTCTTATTGCCATAGATGTTACAACTTTAGAAAATCTACATTTATATTTAGAACACAATGCTGTATTTAAGCTTTGTGCCATTATACAATTTAATGCAACAGATTTAATAAAAGTAGATTTACCAGAAGCGTTTGATCCTGTAAAAATTATATTTTTATCAACAATTATTGAATTTTTTACGGGGTTATCTATAAGTGGATGATAAATATTTTCTAATTCAATAACATTATTTTCAGTAAAATCTGGATTTGTGTATTCATCTATGCTAGCCCTATAATAAGAAAGACTTAATGCAAAATCTAATTGAGCTATTAAATCATAGATTAAGAAAAGATATTCTTTATTTTCTTCCAGTATTTTAGCTATGTTTTGATATGCAATAATATCTACCATAAAAAACATCTTTATATATTCAGTAATGAGGTCTATGTCAGAAAATAAATTAACACCGCGTTTACTTAAAGCAGAGTTATATTTTTTTACTTTTTTTAATTTAGAAAATTTACTTAATGCCTTTTCTAATTCTATCCTGAACTTCTCAAAATCAGTATCTCTTATTTTTGATAATTTTTGACATAACTTAATATTATTTAATAAATATACCATTACATTAAAATTATCTTCTAAATAAGTTTTAGCACTTTGATAAAATAATATATTAGCACACAGAAAAAATACTGTTCCAATTAGGCCTATATTATTAGTGAAAAATATTAGTAAAATTGATATTGCAAGACCTAATGCCAATAAAGGATATTTATGATAACCAGATATTTTGCTAAAATTGGAATTGTAGATAAAATTAATAAATCTCTCATCTTTGATTTTACCAACCTTTAAAAGTTCTAATTTAATAGAATTTCTTAAAGAATCATTAATCATTAAATTATTTACTAATTCTTCAGTAATGTCCCATTTGTCACTATCATATGATACTTCTCTAAATTTATAATATAAATACGTTTCTCCTAATGTTGTACTAGTGTAATTAGTTCGCTTGAAAACATTATCCATATCAAGGTCATTCCAAGTTAACTCATCAATTGATTCACTAATGTTTTCATGTTTTTTACGTGTTTTATAATATTCTCTAACAAAATTCATATCAAAGTCTTCGGAAAAATTATTAGGCTTTTCTCCAAATTCATTATTTATTTTGTTCAATGTATTAATTTTTCTTTTATAATTACTGAAACATATATATGCTACTAATAATATCAATAGTAAAAGAGTTAATATTTCCACATTAGCACCTACTTTCTGAACTTCTTTCTGAGTTGATATTATATTCCAATTCCTTTACTTTGAAAAAAAGTATCTACATATATTTTACAAATCTCTTTTTCTTTCATTTGAATAAATCCTTTTATTAAACCATCATCATAAACTAATATATTTTTTAATATTTCATCTTTTCCAAAATAATTATCAATCATAGTAACTACTTGTAATTCTCCAAAAGAAAAGCCATCATCTTTAAAAATTGGCCAATAATTCACTCTATTATTAAAAACATATATTTCTGATACTCTTGATAAATCTTTTTTTGTTGCTTTTCTAATATTCATTCTTCCTATCTCCTCAATAAATTCCCATTAATTATACAATAATATAATTTTGACAACTATTTAATAGAATATTAACATAAAATAGAAAATAACTCCATTATTTGTTTTAAATAGTAAATTTTTAATTCGATGTAGAAAAATTAAAAGTATGAGATATGAGGAATATGCTTTATAATTTTATATTTGGTATAATGATTATTAGTTGGTAAAATCAAGGATAATGAAAAATGATTAAATCATCAAAAAACTTAATATTATATTTATTTGTTTATAAACAAACTGTGTTTTACAAATAATATATAAAGGCAAAAGAATATGAAGGCGAGGGAAAATAAAATGAAGAATAATTTAGGTACACAGCCAATAAATAAATTATTAAGAAATTTTGCAATTCCAAGTATAATAGCAATGCTTGTAAGTGCATTATACAATATAGTAGATCAATTTTTTATTGGAAGAAGTGTTGGAGAATTAGGGAATGCTGCAACTAACATAACATTTCCACTTACAACCTCATGTATTGCTTTAGCTTTATTATTAGGAATTGGAGCAGCATCAGCTTTTAATTTAACATTAGGTGAAGGAAAAAAGGAAAAGGCATTATATTATATAGGAAATTCTGCATTATTACTTTTTCTTTCAGGGGTAGTTTTATGTATTATAATTCAGATATTTTTAGAACCTATGCTTAGATTTTTTGGATCACCTGATAATGTATTAGTTTATGCTAAGAATTATACAAGAGTAACTGCAATAGGTTTTCCATTTTTAATATTTTCTACAGGTGGGGGACATTTAATTAGAGCAGATGGTAGTCCTAAATATAGCATGTTATGTAATTTATCTGGAGCCATAATTAATATAATTTTAGACCCTATATTCATATTTGGATTTAATATGGGTATGGTAGGGGCAGGATTAGCAACAATTATAGGACAAATTTTTGCTGCATTTTTAGTATTAAGATATTTATTAAAATATAAAACAGGTAAAATAGAAAAGAAGCATTTAATACCGAAGTGGAATTTTGTAAGTAAAATAATTTCATTAGGTGCAGCACCATGCTTTAATCAGCTTGCAATGATGATTGTACAAATTGTAATGAATAAGTCTTTAACATATTATGGCGCATTATCTGTATATGGAGAGTCAATACCACTTGCATGTGCAGGAATTATAACAAAGGTAAATCAAATTTATATGTCAATAGTAATTGGGCTTTCTCAAGGGTTACAGCCTATTGTAAGCTTTAACTATGGAGCTAAGCTATATGATAGAGTTAAAAAGGCATATACTACAGCTATATCTTATGGTTTAGGTGTATCAGTAGTAGCTTTTCTTGCATTTCAGTTTTTACCAAGGCAAATAGTATCTATATTTGGTTCAGGTTCTGAAGTTTATTATACTTTTGCAGTGAAGTATTTTAGGATATTTTTATTTTTTACATTTTTAAATTGTCTGCAACCTATATCATCTAATTTCTTTACTGCTATAGGAAAACCAAAGAAGGGTATATTTCTTTCTTTAACAAGACAGATTTTATTTTTGTTACCATTAATAGTTGTATTGCCTTTATTTATTGGAATTGATGGAATAATGTATTCTGGTCCTATTGCTGACTTTATTGCAGGAACTGTATCAATATTAATGATATATGTTGAGTTTAAGAATATAGGTACTAAGAGGGTTTCTCAAAAGAAGATTGTTTAATAATATTATTTTTATGAAATAGGGTTACCTATTATAAAGGTAGTAAAAGAAATGTTTAAAGTATTTCTTTTACTACCTTCAATCTTTGATAAACATTGTATGGAAGTAAACAACTTTATTTCTTGAAATAATAGATTGGAGCTCTAAATGATATTTAGTATTATCTGCTTGCATTTAAGACTCTAAGCTACCTCTTACACTTTAAAGCCATAATACAACATAATTCAACTTTGACTACAAATACTTATTAGATTATACTAAGGATACAAGTTAAGCAAGAGAGCTTAT
>ERZ791641.1183-NODE-1183-length-13282-cov-6.176986_pt1 | contig 13282 bp, 16 predicted proteins | sample MGYA00510055_ERZ791641 | MGnify/ENA primary metagenome ERZ791641 (study PRJEB30046, sample SAMN00715226) | human gut metagenome | study: EMG produced TPA metagenomics assembly of the A metagenome-wide association study of gut microbiota in type 2... | reverse complement strand
ACCGGCGCTGTCGCGCAGGGTGGTCTGGTACTGGCCTTTACGGTTGGCGGCGCAGTGGCGCTGCTTTCCGTGCTGGCGAATCTCTCCGTTTTCAATGCTCAGGCCCGGGTAGCGGGCAGGGGTTGTCTGCTGTATGCTCTGCATGTCAGCTCCTTTCGTTGGGTGGTTGATGCCCCGCTGACCTCCTCAGGCTATCGCGGGGCTGGGGTTGCGGCGGTTAGGCGGTTGGAGCCACCTTTGCCGCCGCGCTCTCTCTTACTCGCCTCTGGCGACCCGGCTCACGGTGTTCCGTGAACAGCCGATCAGCTGGGCGATCTGATTCTGGCTCATGCTCGATGTGTCCAGCAGGGTGCGGATCTTGCTCCGCAGCTCCTCGTCTTTCTGTTTCCCTTTGAACCGTCCGAGTTTCTTCGCTTTCTCGATACCCTGTTGCTGGCGCTTTCGCCTGGTCTCGTAATCGTCCCGCGCCCATGCTGCGGCGATGTCGAGCAGCATGTCGTTCAGGGCGTCGAGTACCACGCGGCGAACGTCAAACCCGCCCGCGCCTACTGGCTGGCCTCCCTGCAGGACGGCGAGGGTGGTCGGTATGTCTATGCAAACGATGCGGAGGCGCTTGGTGCGGATGCGCTCTTTCAGGAGGCTCCACTCCTCGGCGCTGAGGCGGCTCAGGCGATCGAGCTTCTCAAGGAGGAGGATGTCGTGGGGCTTGGCCTCCTCCAGTAGCCGGTTGAGTTCGGGGCGCTCCAGGTAGGTGCCGGACACGTTCTCCGCGTAAAAGCCCCGGATGGTGATGCCGTGCTCTTTGGCGAAGAGGGCGATCTCCTCGCGGGCGCGGTTCGCGTCCTGTTCCTGGGTGCTCGCTCGCATGTAGGCGACGGCGGTGGTGTTGGTGATCATGCTGGTTGTCCTCTTAAACTTCCCTGTCACCATCATGCACAGTAAGCCTACTCATCTCAACTTATAAGATGCAAATATCGCGTCTTTTTTGCGGCGTTTTCCTGCTCAGGTGGCGTGTACTCTAAAGGTGCCGCTTTCGACGCCCCGCCTTTGGGGTGCGGCAAGGCCGCGCCGCCTACCGGTTCTACTCTCCCGCGCTGGCTCCAGACCTGTCGTGACGCAACGATAGGCGTAGCCGTTCCGGCTAAATTGAGAGAGAGAACTATGGAAAACGAACAAATCGCCCCCGTCGATTTCGAGGGCGCAAACCGGATCTACCTTGCAGACGTGCTCGCTGAGGCATGCTCTGCCCTCCCTGAACTGCCTGATCTCCCTGTGCCGTCGCTGGATGGCGATGATGCTGCTGTTGCGTCCCTGCTTCACCTGATGAGGCAGCGTGACGAGATGGCCAGCGCGATCGGTGTGCTCAACTTCGAGCTGGGTAAGCTGAAGGAAGCCGCCGAAGCTGCGCATGACCGCTTGGTTGATGCTGAGGCGCGTATCGCCGCCGCCCGTGATGCTTTGCTGGCTGGCAACGAGCCCGAGCCCCGTGATGCGATGCTGGCGCTGGTTGTCGACCAGATCCGCGCTGACGTGCAAGCCGCCGATGCTGCGGTGGATATTAAGAGCCGGGAGGTGGGGGCGCTCGATGCGCAAATGAACACCGCCGTGCATCAGATCGAGGGTGCCATTGACGAGCTGATCTGCTCCTGCCGTATCGCCCGGGCTCGTGCTCTTGAGCTGGCTCTGCTTAACGAGCTGCGTGCTCTGGCTGTGCATGACGGCGACAAAAACCGCTTTAACCGTGCATTCGTTCCGGCTCCTGAGCTGGCGCTTCTGTCGTCGAACTACGGCCAGATCGAGATGCTCCGTCCGGGGCGTATGCCTCACCTGAATAGAGGGGTGCTGTGATGTCCATGTTCGATCAACTGGTTGCTCGTCTGCGCGACGAACAGGCTCTGACCAAGTCCCTTAACCCGGGCGACGCGCTGGCTGCGGTCGGCAATGGCGACGCGAATGCACCCGTGCTGGATCAGCGTGCGCTGACCATTGGTGTCGCTCCTGGTGTGGTGGCGTGCCATAACGCCCGCCTGAACCAGATCGCCGACGCGCAGCTGCTGCAGGAGGTTCGCGCCTCTGGTGTGGTGTCTGCCGCCGATGCGGTGGCGCTCGACAATGCGCTGGCTGCTTCGCGTCACCTGCCTCCTGAGGCTCGTGCTGCGGGCATGGAATCGGTAAGGCAGCAGCTGAACGCTGCCGCTGCTGCTCCTCTCAGTCCTGCTGCCCGGGGTATCAATTGGGACGAGTAAAAGGCTTGCCGCGTCACCTGCAGGGCAAGACGCGGCTCCCGTTGCTGGGTGGTTGCTTCTCGAAGGGGCACCGGCTGGCGCTGCTGGCTGTCATGCCGATCATCGAGGCGCGACCTGGTGAGCGGTTCGACGGGGAGGCGGCGAAGCTGGCGCTGTTCCAGGATCTGCTGCTTAAGGCGGGGCAACCGCCCGCGTTCGCGCTGCATGAGCCGTCCCTGTATCGCTTCGGTGCTGCGCTGCGGAACAACCGGCGCGGGCTGACGGATACGGGCATCGAGAAGGCCGACGAGCTGCTCGATCAGCACACGTTCTGTCGTGCCCTGGAGGCCATTGTGGCCGACAACAAAAATAAAGAGGTTAAAAAATGAGCAAGATTGATAACTATGCCCCAGGTCAGGAACTGTCCCGTGCCGCTCCAGTTCTGCCTGAGCACCCGAAGTTCGGCACTGCGCGTGCGTACCGTGATCACCTGACGGGTGAGTACGTCGTTACTGCGGGGCCGGCTGTGGTGCGCACCCGCGTTTCCGCTGAGGAGGCCGCGCTGCTGTGGGCTACTTTGATTGCGTAAAGCTGACGAGTGCGGAGTGGCCTGATCACATGGTTGAGGGGCGGGATCTCGCCCTTCTCCAGGCTATGTGTGGGGGCATCTCTCAATGGGATCGGGATGAGATAGTCCGGCTTCTCCCTGTGCTGCGGCGTCCTGATGAGGAATGGAGCGACGACGAGCTGCAGTGCGTTGATCGGCTCATTGAACGCCTGGGGCTGGACGAGATGGCGCTGTTTGCCTACGGCACCATGATTGTTAAGCGGCGGGGGTACGTCGCTGGCAGTCTCTCCCGAGCTAAACCGCCCGAACCGCTGGCGGTTGTCCTCGATGATGGCGAGCATCGTTGTACTGTCTATGCAATGCCCCATCCGACGCTCGGCGTGCCGGAGATCTCCGAACGCGGCGAGGATGGATATTGGACTATCTCCGCTGGCGGTTGCGCATGGATCAAGGCTCGCGTCTCGCTCGGGGAAGGAGTCAGGCTCTGGAACGAGCTGGTTAATTGCGCACGGTACCCTGATGCGCCGGTCCTGACGCGGGGGATGCTGGAATGAGCGAGTTTGCTGTATCCCGTCTGGTGATCCCCCATGTGGTCATCCCTCCCGCCGTTGTCGAGGCTCGACGCGTTCGCGGTGTTGCTGCAGGGCACGCCAGAAAGCGCCGACTTGCCGAGGTCATGGCATCACCTACCTGGTACTGGTCGCGGCGTGAATCTCCCCGTCTGGCCACCACAAAAAAAGGGGCGTAAGCCCCTCTCTTTTGGGCGCTGCTGCGCCGCTACCGGTTGCCCCAGCTGCTTGGCTGGATGAACGTGCCGGACATGCTGACGCTCTCTGGCGGCTTGACCTGCTTACCCTCCTTGTCCTCATGAACGACGCGCATTGTGCCGTACATCTCGCCGACAGCGCCTTTGTTGCCGTTGCTGCCCGGGGTCATATCGTCAACCTGTGCCAGATCGCGGTAGTAGCTGTTCACCTTGCCGGGGTAGGCGACGTTCTCTGCGCTGCCACGGCGGCTACCTCCGTTGTATCCGCGCAGGATCTCGTCCTGTCCCAGGTATCCGTATCGGTCACGCATCTGGCTGTAGACCATGGCACCGGCCATGATGTTCTCGCGTTCGTCGCTGAGGTTGGCTCCCGGGGCGCTGGTTGGCAGTACCTGCATGATGCCCTGCGCACGTTTGCTGCTGGTCAGGTTGTTGTTAAACCCGGACTCAGTGGCGGCGATGGCCTCAAGGCGACGTGGATCGATATTGTACTTGCGTCCGGCCTCCTCGAAGTAAGGGCGCAGACGCTCCAGGCGTTTCTTCATGTCGCTGTTGAGGCGGTATTTGCCGCCGCCACCGTTGGCTGCTGCTGCCGCTGGTGACTGGATGTATCCGTCACCGTTAGACAGCGCCGCCTCTGTCGAGGACGACGCCCCGTATGTCTGTAGTTTGATGCGTTCTGCGGCTCTGGTGCGGTCAGCCCCTTCCTGGTCGTTCAGGCTCTGCATCTCGGCCTTGAGCTTGACCAGCTTCTCCCTGTCCGGACCGGAGGACTGGAGGCCGACGCCTTTTGCTGTCAGGGCATCGATCTGGCTTTGGATGGCGGCACGGCGGTCTTTGTACTTTGCGCCGATCTCACTGCTGGCTTCTCTCATGTTGCTGTCGTAATACTGCTTACGAACGCTGGCTTCTGAGCCGCCTGTCATATTTACAAGAGCCATGCGCATCATGTCGAGGGCTGGCAGGGCGCGTTTCGAGTAGTCCTCGAGGGTGTTGTTGAGTTTGGCGATGTTGTCGCGGATCTGGCTCCCCTCGGTGGTGGTACCGCCGTGCTTCGAGGCGACCTCTGCGAGCGCGTCTTTGAGCTTCTCCGGGTTTGCGCCTTTAAGGGCGTCGATCAGCCCGCGCCGCTCCTCTTTGGACAGGTCGCTGCGCTTGAGGTACTGGTTGCCGAGTGCCTCCAGGCCTTTGCCGCTCTCGATCTGCCCGAGGACGGGGAGGGAGCTCATGTTGATGCTTTTCTCGTCGATACCGAGGCGCTTAAGGCGGGACGACGCGCCGTTGATGTCCCTGCTGCTCATCTGGTCGACGAGCATGGCCTCGTTGACGCCGATGCCGAGGTGGTTCGCCAGTGCCTTGGTGGCGTTGGAGCCGTATCCGTACTGGCGGTGGATGTCATGACGGATCATGTCGAGCATGGTTTCGTTGCCGCTGAAGCTCTTGCCGGTGGTCTGGTTGTAGAGGCTCCCCTTGCCCAGCATGCTGCTGACGGTGGAGAACGCTCCCCCCTCCTGCAGTGCCTGGAGCGCCATCGGGTCATTGATGCCCCGGCGCAGTCCGAGACGGGCGCTGAATGCCTGTGACGCTTCCCCCATGTTGCCGCCGTGCATGACGGCTCCGTTCATGCGGTTTAAGAGGCTACCGGCTCCCTGCAGATCCATGCCCGGGACGCCGGAACTCATAAGTCCGGCCAGTGCGCCGCCGTACCCGGCGATATTTGGCTGTGACAGGCTCATGCGTGCCTGGGTGTTGGCAAAGTCGGTGATCGCCGTCATTGCATCGCCAGCCTGTGCAAACGCGCCAGACTTGGCGATTGCTTCCCCCATCATCATGCCGGTTCGACGGATGCTCTGGTCGCTGTTAGTGACGCCTGTCGCTCCGAGGGAACCAAAGGAGGCGGCGACACTGTTCGGATCGAGTCCGTAACCGCGTGCCAGCCCGCCGCTTACCAGTAGCCCTGTCCCTAGGTTCATGCCGGGGCGCAGATTGGATGCGCGGGTGTAGGTAGACGCCATGCCGATCGCGTCTGCGTTGTTCATGCCGAGACGGTTGGCGATGTCGCCGACGCCTGACCGCAGGTTGCTGTACGCCACCATGCCGCCGACCTGGCGGTACAGTTTATCCAGCCCAATGGCGTTGTCCTGCGCCTGTCCGATCTTATCAGCGATAGCGCCGATAATTTTGCCGACGCCCAGCGCCGCCAGACCGCCGACAAGACCCGCCATGCCCGCACTCGCGCCGGAAGACATACCGGTGTTCAGGGCGTTGCTGATAGTACCGCCAATAGGGCCGGCATTGCCGAGGATGCTGTGGAGGCCGCTCATTCCCTGTCTCCCCAGCTCTTTGCGCCACGCGGGTTCTGGCGGCGACGGAGGCGCTGGGGGCACGACAGGCGGCTTTTTGGGGGGCTTTGGTGCTGGCAGGTTGCTGAACTCTACGCCCGCCCACCCCAGCACGCTCTCCATGTACTTGATTTGCTCTCCGAGGCGACCTTCGGCCATTTTCTTGAAGTCGGCAAACAGGGGGTTACCGCCCTGCCCGGTCTGTTTCATTTTGGTGGCAAAGTCAGTCTGTTTCTTCATGAGCAAGTCCATCTGCTTGATGAAGCCCTGCAGGTCGTCCTTGCTCTTGAGGTTGATGGGTTCCCACTTCTGCTTGTTGGCGTTACCTACCTGGCTGGCCAGAATGCGGATCTGGTCATTGACCATTTTGATCTGCTGTTGGAGGTCGGCAGCGTCGAACTGCGCCGAGACCGGAATTTTGATAGCCATAGTTATCTCTCTCTGTTGTAAGCCTCCTCATGCTGGCGTCACGACGTTTGGGGTTAAATGTCTAAAACGTGTCTAAAACGCAATGCGTCGAAATCGACGCGCAAGCCGCTCCACGTCTGGATTCTTTGAAAAATAGAACTTGTAAAATGTCTAAAACGAGTCTAAAACAGACACCATCCAATAGCAGTTGGATAAACATGGCCCGGATCGCTCGGGTGCCTGGACTTCGGTCTACTTCCGGTGGCGCACTTCCACCTGGTGAAAAGCGAGTAAGCGCGAATGGCGCAGCCCTGTCGCTCCGGCGATAAGCCCATAAGGACTGCATCGCAATAGTCATCACTCAAAGCCCCGACCACTCACGGCGGGGCTTTTCTACAGGGGGTTCCATGAAGTTTCGTGCAAGCGCGATCTGCGACCTGATGGGTGTGTCCCGTCGTCAGCTCGATCGCTGGATCAAGGCGGGCACCTTTCCTCTGCCGGACGGGCGCGACGCAAAGGGGTACTGGTGGGAGGCTGACCGGGTGGCCACGCGGATGATCTCCGAACGCAAAGAACGGGGGATGTGATTATGGTGAACGAGAGACGAGATTACCTTTTTGACCACGCGGTGTTCTCGGCGGCGCTGGCGCGTGTAGACCCGGATCCGTCGGTTATGGGCTGGCTGGCTCAGGCTCGCACGCTGGCGTGCTGGTGTGAACTGCTGGGGATGGATCCGCTGGAGACCTGTGTGGAGTGGTCTGCGCGTGGTGTGAATGCGGGAAAGGGCGACAGGGCTATGTTGGTGTCGGCGCTGCGTGACCTGGATGAACTCGACCGGCTGGCGGCTGCTGGGGCGTTCCTGCGCTCCTCCGGGGTCGCTGCTGACGTTGCCGCGGGGCGTATTGCTGTGCGTGAGCCGTCCGAGGACGAGCTGGCGGCTCGCCAGGCGCATCTGGTTGCGTTACGGGAACGTGCGGCGGCTGCTGCGGAGAAGCTGACGGAGGCTCGCATTAAGGCAACCGGTAGGGCGCGGATGCTGCTGCATCGCGCAACCAAACCAGGGAGTGCTGCGCTGTACTGGCAAGCCAAAGAGCGGGCGGCGTGTCTCCCTTTGCCGTGCCCGGATGACGTGAAGTGCTCGGACTGGCGCACGTTCCTGCCTGTAATCGGTCAGGTGTACTGGAACAGCTCGCTCCTGGTGCCGCTGTACGGGGTGAATGAGTCCCTGCGGCTGGAGCAGATGTCGGTCGAGGTGATTTGCGGTCGGGCTAACCCGGAGGCGGCGGGTTCGCTGGGCGAGAAGCGCGGGCTCAAGAATGCGCCGCGTGAGGGGCTGTTCTACCCGTTCGATCTGGATGCTGTCGGTTCCGGGGCTCCTGTGGTGGTCTGCGAGGGGTTCATGTCGGGGCTGGCGCTCTCCCTGCTGATTGGCGGCAAGCTCCCGGTGGTCTGCGCGATGTCGGTGGGTAACTTCGGGGCAACGGTGCAGTCGCTGAATAAGTTTGTTATGGGGGGCCACCCGTTCGTCCTGGTGCCGGACATTGGCGGGCTGGATCTGGCGGTCGACCAGGCTATTCCGAACGCCCGTGTGATCGACCTGTCGGCGGTGCCTGGTGCCGAGGACATGGACGGCTATGACCCGTTTGACCTGCTGGCGCGACACGGCACGGTCATGGGGCGTAAGTACCTGCGGGGCTTGTTTCGTGAGGCGCGTGACGCGAGCCTGTAGTGGTACCAGGTTTCTCTCTCTCGTTGTGCTCCAGCCCGCTTCGGCGGGCTTTTAATTGAGGATCTCCCCATGACCGACCAGACCACCACCGTCGCCGACCTGGCGCTCTCACAATCCGCTTTCCTCGTCTCTCAGGCTATCGTCGAGCTGGACGCCATGTTCGGCGAGGGCTATGCCGCTGCTCACCCGGCTGTGCTGGCTCAATTCCTGCAGACGGCGGGAGTGATCTACGCCACGCAGCTGCAGGCTTCTGCCGCGCTCGACCTTGCCTCGCAGCTCGACCGCCTGATTGGCCTGGGGCTGGGGGTTGAGGCTGGACTGCTACAAGCGGCGCAGGGTGCCTCACACTAAAACGTCGGGGCCTGCTGCGACCGGTCCCTTGCCCTAGGCGGCTGCTGCCGCGCTACCGGTATGGGGTTGTGGTTGACATAATGCTCAAATTTGATTAAATTTAACGTACTGCAAGAGCATTCTACAGATGCGTAATAGCTTCTGTACTCAGCAGCAGGGAGCTAAAACTCCTGAACAATAGCGAATTTGATAGACAGCAGAAAACCGCCGATGCTGCTAGATCCGAAAGGAACCAATGAAGGGAAATATTTAGGCTTCATGGTTCATTCTCATTAAATTGAGGAGAACTGCTTAAATGGGCGTCCTTCCTATCACCCTCGCTGTATAGCTTTACATTTGGCCTCCGTTGCATGGTATGCAGTTACGGGGGCCAAATTGTTTTCTGATACATCAACTATCGCCATTGCGAAAAACCCAGCCCCAGCGACGTTAATACGACGAACAGCATTTAGCACAATAGTCTGCTCAGAGTAATCCCTGTTAACGTAAACGTTACTCTGCACTGAAAATGCGGTAGCCAAAATTTCTGCACACTCCTGCCAACTTAACTTATCCTTCGAATTACGCGCAGAAAGCACATGCCTAAACATAGCCCAAGTTATTGGTATTGCTGGCGATGTAGGCACATCCCAGCCGTTTCTTTGACAAACAACCTTCATCTGATTGAATTGCTTTTTAGTCATCAAATAAGTGAAACAAGGAGTCTCCCAGACCTCCTGAGGGAGCCCTTTATCATCCATTTCAGCAGCTTGCTGCGTGAAAACGTAAAAAGCATCCCGGATAGCATCATCACCGATAGCCACTGATTTTCCTTATTTTAAGTCTGGCATCCGTCGGGTGATCACCGTGTTGATGCGGTCGTTGTTCCAAGGACGACCGTTCGACTGCACGAGCCCTGCTTCGTTCAGCGCTTGGGCGATAGCTTTGTTGTCGTACCGGAATCCCCTATCGCGCTGCTCTTCCCTCATACGCCGTATAGTGGCCATCACCTCGGCCTCGTCGTAATGCCCCGAAATTTCCGCGACAACGGGGCGCTGTGTCTCTCTCCGCGCCTCGACCGTGCTTCCATACTGGTTTTCCGCTCGTGGCGCTAAGGCGCGTTTGACGGCCTTTTGAGGCACACCGTGCTTCAGTGTGCTTGCGATATCCTGCAGCAGCTCAACCATCAGGTCGAGGCGGTTGCCACTCTCCCCTTGCGGCTCCTGTATGCCAAGGTATGCGCGGAGTGCGTCGGTAATGACGTCGGTGCGGGTTCGGTTCGTTTTCTCTGCCAGCTCGTTAACCTGCTCGAGCAGCTCTGGGGGAAGGCGTAGGCCAAAGGTCGAGGCTTTGCGCTTCATGCGTGTAGCTCCTGTGCTCTGATTATGCCTCTCATTGGAGCACTTTTGCGCTTCCACGTCCATTTCGACGTGCCTCTTCCGTGCTTCGCTAATCGGTACGGGTCGAGCCCTTCGGCTCGCCTCTCTGGTGCCTGTGGACAAGCCCTGTGGACAGTTTGACGTTGCAGTGGATAAAAGCGCGGCGCGATCACGACAGTTCGATAAGCGGTCGCCGTTCAGTGGCATGAAGGGTTGGGATCGGTTAAGCTGATCGTCGTTCGTGGATCCTGTTGGGTGATCTGCGGGCACAAAAAAAGCACCTGGCCGGGTGCTTTAGTTGCCGGGGGAAACCCCGTAGTTTCGAGTTCGCGTGTCAACGGGACAACTCGAAGGAAAGAATAACACTTGTTGGGTGTACTCCTCAAACGCAATGAGAAGTGTACCACGTCGATAAGATCGTGCAAGTCTGATTTTTCCTCGTAAGCCCCCGCCAGACGCCGACTCCTACGCTTTTAAGGAGTAATTGCGTGACACAAAATGATGAAAATTCCGGCGCTGTAGCCGACAACGTAACGCCGATCACCGCCGCTAAGGTGGGACGTCCATCGCTGCCTAAAAAATACCCGACCACCGCGTTTCCCGTGGAGCTGGAGATAAACTACAGGAAGGGGCGCTACTCATCCTCGCTTGAGAACGTTGTCGCGGCTATGCGCTGCCATTCAGTCACCGGCATCCAGCTCGCACTCGATGAGTTCTTCGCTGAAGAGGGGGCGTTCGTGAACGGGCAATGGTACCCGCTGTCCGACAACCTAGTGACCGAGCTGCGTCTGCGCCTCGCTGCTGCCGACTTCGAGAAGGTGACCAAGGACAATGCCCGCGACGCGATGTTCTACGTCTGCGGTGAGAACAAATTCGACAGCGCCCAGCGTTGGCTGTCGGCTCAGGAATGGGACGGCAAACCTCGCGTCAGTTACTTCTTTGAGCGGTGCTTCAAATGCCAGGGGGATCCCGAGTACCTGGCGGCTGTCAGCCTCTACACCTGGACCGCGCTTGCCGGGCGCGTAATGAATCCCGGCATCAAGGCCGACATGGTTCCGCTGCTGTACGGGCGACAGGGTGCCCGCAAATCGACGGGCGTTCGCCTCATGTCGCCGTTCCCTGACTCCTACTCCAGCTTCAACCTGAACGACAAGGACGACTCCCTTGTGCGTCGTATGCGTGGGTGTCTGATTGGCGAACTGGAGGAACTGCGCGGCCTCCACGGGCGCGACTCCGAATCGGTGAAGGCGTTCTTCTCCGCTGCCCACGACGAGTGGGTGCCGAAATTTAAAGAGTTCAAGGTGCGAAACCCCCGCCGCGTGGTGTTCATCGGTACCACGAACAACAAGCAGATCCTCAATGACTCGACGGGAAACCGCCGCTATTTGCCCATGAATTCCGGGGACGTGGACTGCGCGGCCATCGAGAAAAACCGCTCGCAGCTGTGGGCTGAGGCGCTCCACCTGTTCAATGAGAACGGGGTGATGTGGGAGGCCGCTGAAACGCTGGCGCGTAAGGTGCATGACGAGTTCCGCGTCGAGGATCCATGGGAAGACGAGATCGCCGAGCTGCTCAAGCTGGACGTTGACGACTGCGACCCGACTGGCTTCGTGCCGACGAAGGCGCTGTTCTCTCAGGTAGGGCTCATGATTGGCCATACCAGCAACAAGCAGCATCAGCGCATGGCGGCTATCATGTCCCGCTTGGGTTATGAGGTTGGCAGGAAGCGCATAAACGGTGCGTTAGTTCGTGGCTACTTCCGTCGAACGCAAGCTGTCGTGTAAGGGTTACTTTTCCGTAAGAAGGGGGGCTATATGCTCCCCTTTTTTTATTGATCCACCCGGGTGGATCACGGGTGGATCATCACGCCGTTTTTGTACCACCTGTTCCACCCGGGTGTTCCACCCGTTCCACCCATGTTCCACCCGTGGGTGGAACAGTTAATGCCGCGTATTTAAAGGCTTTCACCGTTGTGTTCCACCCGTTCCACCCTAATTTCTAATTAAATACAAAAAATGAATAAATTGGTTAAATAGGGGGTAAATGCTCACTAATTGAACAATTAATTGTTTTTTTTACTATTTATGAACCTGTGCCGGATCGGGTGGAACGGGTGGATCATCTGGAAATCGACGCGCCGCAGCTGCACCCCGCTGGGGATGCACTTTGCGTGTCGTGTTTGGATCTGGTGTCGCTCTCACCGGTGCGTGGTTTGCACCTGCCGGATCTCCAGCTAAAAAAGCCCGGAGCGAAATGGTGGCTGTTTCCAGTGCTGGCGGGGGTTGGCGGGTGGTTTATGCACGGTGGATCATGGTTGGCACCGTGCATTGCCCTTAGGCGGCATCGCCGCGCCTACCGGTTCGTCAAATCCTGCCCTAACTTTCAGGGGGTACACGGGGTTAAATGGGGTGTTGCCGTGTCGTTGGGTTGATTCGGGGTTGAGGCGCTTAGAATGGCTCTGGTGCGTTCTGGTGGGAGCGTGCTTTCTGACCGGTAGGGGCGCAGCTTTCGCCGCGCTCCTGGGTAGGGTTAGCGCCATCGTTCGAGCCGGTACCTGACTGTGATCCCGTTCTCCGACATGGTGTGGACGTAGTCTGGGTTTTTCAGCGTGAGGTCGATCGCCTTGGTGCGGTGCTTCTTGTATTTGTACCGGGCTTCCTCGGGGAAGTTCTCACCGGTGACCATCTCATCCCATGACTCGTATGACTTCGCTCCGGGAACCATGATCACCTTCCATCTCTGGAACCGGCGCTCGATGTTTTCAAATGCCATTTCTCTCTCCTTGCGTTACAGGTCGATATGCTTGCTTGCGGTATCTGGCTTGCAGCTCTGGCTGTTCATGCTGCCGTTGACGACGGTGGTAATGATAGCGATCGGGTTGGGTGTGGTGTTGTACCCGACGACGAGCTGCAGTGTTGAGCTGCCCTGCTCGCCGTTGAGGCTGGCGGTTAGCTTGCCTGTCTCGATCTTGGTTACGGGGATGTCGGCACCGCGCCAGCTTGCTGTCAGTCTGCCGTTCTGCTCGTTAAGGTGGATGAATGTTCCGTCGTTGCAGATGTAGGTCGTGGCGACTGGTGCGGCTGCGGCGGTTCCTGCGGTGGCGAGAAGGGCTGCGGCGATGATGGCCTTGGTTCTCATGCTGTGTCCTGTGGGGGCGCTCCTCGCGCCCCGGGTGTATGGTTTTCGTTAATGCGTAAGTAAAACCGTATGTTGTTTTACCTTAACATTTAAGTTTTTCTTACATCGCTGACGGGGTGCCGATGTTCTCTGCCATCCACGCTTTGATGCGGGGGCGCTTTCCCTCCTGCCGGAGCCGTGCGAGGACGACGGCGTGCTGCAGGAAGTGGCGCTCTACATCGGCGGTGTCAGTACCGAGAGCCTTGGCTATGTCGGCGGTGGCTTTCAGGATCTGCGTTCTGCCTGGGATCATGATCATGCCTCCCATGCGTAAAGGCTGAGGATACTGACCGTCTGGTACCGACCGGCGCTGTCGCGCAGGGTGGTCTGGTACTGGCCTTTACGGTTGGCGGCGCAG
>ERZ791641.1179-NODE-1179-length-13324-cov-3.229256_pt1 | contig 13324 bp, 6 predicted proteins | sample MGYA00510055_ERZ791641 | MGnify/ENA primary metagenome ERZ791641 (study PRJEB30046, sample SAMN00715226) | human gut metagenome | study: EMG produced TPA metagenomics assembly of the A metagenome-wide association study of gut microbiota in type 2... | reverse complement strand
AGCCCACTTCGGACAAAGTTCCGTTACCAAATCGTTACAGAAAAATTGCCGTCTGATTATTGTAACGATTTTCATGCTAACTCACTGATTTGTCCGCTGTTGTCTCAATTTTGTCTGCTCATAATCCAATTAATAACCTTTCCTTTGTGGCATTGTGTAACGATTGTAACAAAGGATATAAAAACAGATGCATTTATGAGCAAAAGTACATTCAAAATTCTCTTCTATCTGAGAAAGAACTACGTAAACAAAGAAGGTAAGGCGAGCATTATGATTCGTATCACCGTAAACGGGGAAATGTCACAATTCAGTTCAAAACTGGATGTGGAGCCTCGTCTGTGGGACACCAAACTGGGACGTTTGTCAGGGAACGGAACGAAAGCAAGGCAGGTGAACAACATGCTTGATGACATACGTACCGCATTGAACAACCACTACCGCTATATAGAATCAAGGGATTCCTTTGTGACTGCCGAGAAGGTAAGAAACGCTTTTCTCGGATATGAGGTGAAGCAACAGACCTTACTGGAGCTTTTCAAACAACACAATGAGGATGCAGAAAAACTTTGCGGCATCAGTAAGGCTCCTGCTACTCTTGTGAAATATGACCGAACTTACAGGCGGTTGGAAGAGTTCATGAAAGTAAAATATAGAATATCAGATATAGCGCTTCGGGAAATAGACCATAAGTTTGTGACAGATTTTGAGTTCTATCTAAGAACAGTGAGCCGATGTAATGAAAACACGACAGGAAAGTTCATGCAGATATTCCGTAAAATTGTTTTAATAGCCAAAAATAACGGATGGATAACAGTTGATCCGTTTGCCAATTATCATATCCACATGAAAGCTGTGGACCGCGGTTATCTGACGGAAGAAGAATTGGAACGCATTCTGAAAAAGGATTTTCAGTCACAAAGGCTGGAACAGGTACGGGACATATTTATATTCTCGTGCTTTACGGGGCTTGCTTACATTGATGTTTATAACCTGAAAAAAGAAAACATTTGTACATCATTTGACGGTAGCAAATGGTTGAAGCTACATCGTCAGAAAACTGCCACTCCGGTAAACCTTCCACTTCTGAAAATTCCGCTGGCGATATTGGAAAAATACGAAGGAAAGTTAAAAAACAATCGTGTGTTACCTGTATTGAGCAATCAGAAAGCAAACTCTTACCTGAAAGAGATTGCTGATTTGTGTGGAATTAAAAAAAATATTACCTTTCACCTTGCAAGACACACATTTGCGACAACAACCACATTGTCTAAAGGTGTGCCGATTGAAACGGTATCAAAATTATTAGGACATACGAATATAAAGACTACCCAAATATACGCGCGTATAACTAATGAAAAGATACGTGAAGATATGAAGGTTTTAGCAAGTAAACTTACCAGTATAGAAGATGTTGCATTGAAGAGTAATGTAATATAGACGATTGGTTGTTCTTGTTTCAAACATTCCTGATTAACGGTAAGAACAAAAGATATGCTTATGGTAAAGATTGGAAATTTTGAAATCGAATATGACCGCAAGGCTCCGGAAAGGGTTGCCGTGAAAATAGAAACGGACAAGAACGGAGAAGTATGGCTTTCGAAATGTGACATCGCACGGGCATACGATGTGTTCGTACAGTCAGTGAATGCCGGACTGAAATCTCTGGCAAAAACAGGGGATTTTGACGAATACACGGATGTACGGGTGGAACATTTCATCTATAACGGAAAGAATTGCAGCACTGACCTTTACGGGTTAAAAACCATCGTCGCACTGGGATTCCGCATGAAAGGATTGAAGTGCGAGGCATTCAGAAAATGGGCGGCACGGAGGCTGGCGGAGTCATTTGAGGCAAAAAAGAATATGGTCATTCTCTGTATGACCGGTGAAAAGAGAAAGGGTTTTAACTGAAACCGCCGGATATGACGGATATGCGTGTCGGGGCAGTCTTTTTTTGCAGGAGGCTGTCCCGACACGTGTTTATATAAGCTAAAAAATGTAAAACTGTAAAACATACTTATCTGTAAACCGATAATAATGTGTAACTTATCTCCATCTTAAACCTGTAATTAAAGATAGAAACGGTATGGTGGAGGAATTTGACCTGCTTGAAGAGGTGGAAGTGCAGTTCTGCGATGAGGAATGCACGGAGTCGGTATGGCATGGAGTGGAATACAGCGAAAGCTTGTTTTGCCGGGAGAAACCGAAGTCGGAACTGACGGTAGTCATCAAAGAGGAAGGCATGATGTACTTTCTGGCTACTGACATGAAGGAGTTTGCCGGCCTGTGCCGGAAACACGGGTGGTACATCGTCTCGCACCAGCGGTTCAGCGAGGCGATGGAAATCGGCATGTGCCTGATGGAAGCCGGGAAACATGCGGGATGGTATTCGCTGGGCAGGTCGAAGGAATGGAATGCCATGATGAGGGATGTGCTGAACTTCACGTTTGAAAGGGAGAAGAAAATGGACTTCTATCCGTACGAAACGATGTTCAAGGGAGAAGTTCTTATAGACGGATGCAGGTGCCACTACCTGCATGACTATTACCCAACGAAGATTGAAAAGACGAATGCACACCAAAAACGGGTAAGCAACCTGATATTCCGTTTTAAGGAAGGTGGACACTGCGGCGAGCTGGTCGCACGGATACTGGCACTGTGTCTGAAACATGCGGGATTCAACGGAATGAAGGAAGACACGGTACTGATACCTATACCCGCATCAACAAGGGAAAGACAGCGGAAACGCTTTCCGGTAGTGTGCTATTACCTGTCGGAATGGCTGGGCATTACGGACGGTTTTAAGGCCATCTGGATAGAGGAAGACCGCGGGCAGCTGAAAGGAAAAGGAAAGGATAAGGACATATTGCGGAACCTGCAATTCACACGGCGGTATATCAGGGGGAAGAATGTTGTCCTGCTGGACGATGTACTCACGACCGGGGAGAGCTTCAGACAACTGCAACGAAAGATGAAACAATTGGGAGCGTTGTCGGTTATCGGAGTGTTTCTGGGGAAAACAGTGTAGCTTGATTCTATTACATATTTAATGACTGACCGATTAGGCGGCTTCATCCGTGCTTCATGCCGGGCGGAGCCGCCTTTTTTTGTGCCCGTATGTGAAGAAACAGGGCACTTGTGGAAAGAATTACAGGAAATTTCGGGAAAATCATTCCCTACTATGGAAATACTATGGATTGTGCCTGCGCGGAGTTGCGCACCTTTGCAGCGTAACCAATACGGAATAATATGGAAATAGTAACAATGGACAACGAGGTCGTGAAAACGATGATGGAGAAGATAGACCGGATAGCGGACTATGTTTTCAAGAAAGACAACGTGCCGAAGGAAGAAGCGGAAATCCTGCTGACGAGCGAGGAGGCGGCGGACCTGCTGAAAATCAGCACGAGGACACTGCAACGGATGCGCAAGGACAAGACAATCCCCTACATGATGGCAAGAAGCAAGTGCCGGTACAGACTGACGGATCTGGAGGAATGCGTGAGACGGAAAATTGTCCGCTGCAATCCGAAGACACTGGAGGAGTTCAAGCATAATTACCTGATGACAAGAAAGGAGGCAGACGATGGAAGCGGTTGGTAAGGACTTGTTCGAGGAATGGATGCAACGCATCATGGGACGGATTGACCGGTTGGACGGTATCATATCGGTACTGATAAACAAGGATGCTTCCGGGGTGAAGTACTTGGACGGGGAACGGATGTATGACAACCAAGACCTGTGCGAGATGCTGCGTACCAGCAAGCGGTCGCTCCAACGCTTCCGCAGCGAGTACGGACTCAAAAGCCGGCGCATCAGCCGCAAGAGCTATTACAAGGAGTCGGACGTGTTGGAGTTTATCAGCCGGAACATGGAGGAAGTGGTACTGGATGGTGGGAAAGTGCTGAAGATAAAGGAAGGCACAGGGAAGAAATCACCGGGCAAGACTAAAGAGAAGAAAGGAGGCAGGCGCACGGCAAGTCGCTTATGATAGGGAATTTTCAAGACGAAAAGAAAAAATGCCTGTATGGGTGGTTGCCGGCAGGCTTGTTCAATAACCAATAAAAAATCAATCAATGGAACAGAAAAAGAAAAAGGAAGAGGACGTGCTGGTTGTCCGCGACGAGAAGACGGGCGAAATCAGCGTGGTTGCCGGACTGGACGGCAAAGGTTATCCCAAGAGGATACCGCCGAAAGCGGAACACTCGCAGGAGTTTTTGCGCTTTGACCGCCACGGAGATGCGATAGACAATTTCTTCAGGAACTTCTACCGCCAGTGCAAGGAACCGACGCGCTTCGGTTTCTACAGGGTGGCAGCGGACATGGTGGAAGCACTGCTTCCGGTTATCAAGGACCTGCTGAGAGACCCTGCGGCAAATGCAGAACTGCTCGCTCCGCACAAGGTGGATACATCGGCGTACCAGCAAGCTGAGGAACAGCAGGCTGCGGAAGAGGTGAAAAAGGAAAATGCCGAGACGGAGACTGAGGAACAGCAGGCTGCGGAAGAGGCGAAAAGAGAAAATGCCGAGACGGAGACTGAGGAACAGCAGGCTACGGAAGAGGTGAAAAAAGAAAATGCCGAGACGGAGGCTGTGGAACAGCAGGCTGCGGAGGAGGCGAAAAAAGAAAATGCCGAAACGGAGACTGAGGAACAACAGGCTGAGGAAGAGGTGAAAAAGGAAAATGCCGAGACGGAGACTGAGGAACAACAGGCTGCGGAAGAGGTGAAAAAGGAAAATACCGAGACGGAGGCTGAGGAACAACAGGCTGCGGAAGAGGCGAAAAAAGAAAATACGGAAGAAGACAATGTGGAACAACAAATAAATGAGAAAATGGAAGAAATGAAACAGGAAAATCAGGAACAGCAACCGCAGGCAGCGGAAACGCAGGCGGTACAGGGACAGGAACCGGCACAGGACGGGCAACCGCAGGCGAAGACGCAAAGACCGAACCTGATAGCGGATGGCGACGTGGACTGGAAGGAACTGGAACGGTTCGGGGTGAAAAAAGAGAATCTGTCTGAAAAGGACATGAAAGCTTTGATGAACTACGGCAAGACGAATCTGGTGACGGTGAACCCGACCTTCGGCGGTGATAGCTACGAGCTGCAAGCCCGCCTCTCATTCCAGAAGACGGAAGACGGGGCATTGAAGCTCACTCCCCACTTCGTACGCCATGAGCCGAGGCTTGACATTCCCCATAACGGCTATACCTTCACAGATGAGGACAAGAAGAAACTGAAGCAGACAGGCAATCTGGGCAGGCTGGTGGATGTGGCGGATATGAAAACCGGTGAGATGCGTCCGTCGTACATCAGCATCGACCGCCTGACGAATGAAATCGTGGACATTCCAGCAAGCAAGGTACGCATCCCGGACAGAATCGGACTGACGGAACTGTTAAAATCGGAACAGGACATCCTGCGTGCAGGACTGGCACTGCCCAAGGAGGTGACGCTGAAGAACGGGCGCAAGTTTGAAGCCGTGTTGCAAGTGAGTGCGGAGAAACGCGACGTGGAGTTTGTGCCGGAATATCTGTGGCAGGGGCAATCGCAGCGACGTGGAAACGGACAGGAGAAGAAACAGATGAGCCCGGAAGCCCCGGATGCTCCCGGACAGCAGCAGAAGGAAGCCGGAAGTCAGGAGAACGGACAACGGCGCAACCGCTCGTGGACGAACGAGGACGGCAGCATCCGCCCGATAGGGAAATGGAAGGACGACATATTTACCGAACAGCAGAAGGCAGACTATGTGGCGGGCAAGACCGTGGTGCTCGCCAACGCGAAGGACGACCAAGGACAGCCCTGTACGAAATATCTGAAGTTCAACCGCGAGAAAGGCAGACCGCTGACCTATTCGGAAAACCCCGACCTCGCGCAGACCGTTGCCCCGTCCAATGAGAGCCGCACGCAGCTCGCCGTGAACAACGAGGGCAAGACCAACGAGGCGACCAAGCACCTGAAGGAACCGCTTACGCAGGGACAGACCGCCCCGAAGGACGACGCCCAGCAGAAGCAGCAGACGAAGAAATCCAAAGGCATGAAGGTTTCCTGAGTGCCGCCACTGAATCCATAAAAAATCAAAAGAGAATAAACAACGGAATGAAACGGGGTTTCATGCGCCATGCCCTGCATATCCCACGGACACCGGCGTACCCCGTTCCATTCCACAAGAAACAATAGTATCAACGACTAAAACAGGAAATATATGATTACCATACTGGCAGAAAAACCGAGCGTGGCGCGTGAGATAGCACGCATCACCGGAGCGACAAGAAAAGAGGAAGGATATTATACGGGAAACGGCTACCATGTGACATGGGCATTGGGGCATCTGGTGCAACCCGCCCTGCCTGACGGGTACGGCTTCAAGGGCTTCCGCAGGGACAGCCTGCCCGTGATACCGGAGGAGTTCATGCTGATTCCCCGACAGGTAAGGACGGACAAGGGCTACAAGGCGGACGCGGCAGCAGTGAAGCAGATAAAGGTGATAACGAAGCTGTGGCAGGAAAGCGAGGGCATCATCGTGGCAACGGACTGTGCCCGCGAAGGGGAACTGATATTCAGATACCTGTATGCCTATACGGGCTGTACGCTGCCCTTCCGCCGACTGTGGATAAGCTCGCTTACGGACACTGCCATCCGCAAGGGCATGAAGGAATTGAAGGACGGACATGAGTATGACAACCTCTATCAAGCCGCCAAAGCACGCAGCGAGGCGGACTGGCTGGTGGGCATCAACGGCACGCAGGCGCTGACCGTAGCCGCCGGGCGGGGAACGTATTCCGTGGGACGCGTACAGACACCCACGCTGGCGATGGTCTGCAAGCGGTACCGGGAAAACAGACGCTTCACGCCGGAGCCGGTACACCAGCTGCATTTCTCCGTGCCATCGGCAAATGCGGGTACGGTGGTGAAATTCGCTTCCGTGAAGAAATGGCAGGACAAGAACGAGGCGGCTATACTATATAATAAGGTAAAGGCGAAGATGTGCGCCACCGTGACCAAGGTCGAAAAGAAGCAGAAGGTGGAGAACCCTCCGCTGCTGTACGACCTGACCACACTGCAAAAGGAAGCGAACACGAAGCACGGCTTTACGGCGGAACAGACGCTGGAACTGGTACAGAAACTCTATGAGGCGAAGCTCGTCACCTATCCGAGAACATCAAGCCGCCATATTCCGGAAGATGTGTTTGCCGAAGTGCCCCTGCTGCTTGAGCGGCTGGCAAGCCACTCAACACTTTCGGATAAAATCGTGAACTTGGACGGACTGAACCGCCGGAGCGTGGACGCCTCTAAAGTAACCGACCACCATGCCCTGCTGGTGACGCCCAACCGACCGCTCGCCCTCTACAAGAACGAGCAGATTATCTATGACATGATTGCCGGACGCATGGTAGAGGCATTTTCGGAGGAATGTGTGAAGGATACGGCTACCGTAGTAGCGGAGGTGGTGCCGGATGCAGGCGAAAGATGCGAGGGCCTGACGTTTGAGGCGAAAGGCTGCATTGTGTGCAAGGCAGGCTGGCGCGGCGTGTACGGAGAGTATGGTGAGGACAACGGGAATACGGCATTGCCGGACTGGACGGAAGGTGACACACTGGTGATGGCGGGATGCTCGATGAGTTCGGGCATGACCCGGCCGAAACCGCTGCACACGGAAAGCTCGCTGCTGGCAGCGATGGAAACCGCCGGACGCGAGGATGTGGAGGATGAGGAGGTACGTCAAGCCCTGAAGGATTGCGGCATCGGTACACCCGCCACCCGTGCGGCCATCATCGAAACGCTGCTCAGAAGGGAGTACATGGTGCGCGTGAAGAAGTCGCTGGTACCGACGGAGAAAGGGCTCGCCCTGTATTCCATTGTAAAAGACATGGACATCGCCGATGTGGAAATGACCGGGCAGTGGGAAGCTGAGCTGGCTGAGATTGAGAAAGGAAAGACACCGCATGAGGCTTTCATGAGGGACATAGAAAGCTATACCCGAAAGATCACCACGGACTTGCTTGCGTGTGACCGTATTTTCGGGCACAAGGCGTCGGGATGCGCCTGCCCCAAGTGCGGCAAGGGCACGATGCAGTTCTACGGCAAGGTAGTGCGCTGCGACAATCCGGACTGCGCCCTGCCCGTATTCCGCCAGATAGCCGGCAAGACACTTACCGACGGGGAGATGACCGATTTGCTGGCAAAAGGAAAGACGGAAGTTCTCAGCGGCTTCAAGAGCAGGCAGGGCAAGCCGTTCAGCGCGGCGGTCGCCTTCGACGCTGACTTCAACACGAACTTCATCTTTCCCGAAGCCAAAGGCGCAAGAAAAGGCACGAATATGAAAGGAAAACGAAAATAATGCATTACTTTTGCCACTGAACCATGTCATAATCTGTTTCAATCCGTTGATACTCTTTATTCACATGGATTTAGTGGCGGCACCCGGAGGGATACCGGGTGCCTTTTTATTTCCTTTCCAAAATCATTCATCCACTAAATCCATCAGAAAATGAAACAGAACAAGAGAACCGCTCCGGCGGAACTGTCCTACTACGGACTGTACCTGCTGGACTACCTGAGAAAATACCATCCCGACAAAGTAATTGATACCGGGTTTATAACCGGAAGGGAGGAAGCCGCCGCCGAAACCTTCGAGAAGGCAAGGCTGGAGGGAAGCTCCACGGAAGCCGCACAGGAGGAAGCCATGCGCGTCCTGCTCGGAGGACTCCACTTCTCCCCCTACGCCCTGCTGTACGAGGTGGTGGAGAACGAGTTCGCCGACGAGGTGGCGGCATCTGACCGCGAGGCGTTCTGCCGGAAACTGTACCCCTATCTGAAAAACCTGCTCGGCGGTTACGACACGCCGGACGACACCTTCGCCCTGTCGCCCGACCACGACCTGCTCTACACGGAGCTGACCGGAACCGTCATGCTTTATCTGGAGTCCTATGGCGTTCAATAGGAAACAGAAGCTGAGGGACAACATCGAGGCGATACGGACGGCATTCACGCTCGACCGGGAAGGGCGCACGCCCACCGAAAGGGAGCGCGTGCTGCTGGGGCGGTACTGCGGCTTCGGGGGACTGAAGTGCATACTGAACCCGGCACGGGAACTGACGGATGCCGTACACTGGGCGAAATCCGACCTCGAACAGTTTGGCCCGACGGTGGAGCTGCACCGCATCATCCGGGAAAACAGCCGGGACGACATGGAGTACAAACGCTATACGGACTCGCTGAAAGCCTCGGTGCTGACGGCATTCTACACCCCGCAAGCCATAACGGACACCATCGCGGACGTGCTGCACGACCGCAAGGTGCGCCCAAGGCTGGTGCTGGAGCCGTCGGCAGGCATGGGCGCGTTCATCAGCCCGGTGCTGTCGAACAACCCGCAGGCGGAAGTGACGGCATTCGAGAAAGACCTGCTGACGGGCAAGATGCTCGGACACCTGTACCCGCAGCAGAAAATACGCACGGAGGGCTTCGAGAAGATAGAGAAACCTTTCCTGAACCGTTTCGACCTTGCCATCTCCAACATACCCTTCGGGGACATCGCCGTGTTTGACGCGGAATACGAGAAAAAGTCGGTCATGCACCGGATAGCGGCGAAGAAAGTGCATACGTATTTCTTCCTGAAAGGGCTGGACGCGGTGCGTGACGGCGGTATCGTGGCATTTATCACCTCGCAGAGCGTACTGAATACGGAAGGCAACGGAGGCACGCGCTACCTGATGATGAAGCAGGCGGACCTGTTGTCCGCCATCCGTCTGCCGAACAACCTGTTCTCGGAAAACGCCAACACGGAGGTAGGGTGCGACCTGATAATCCTGCAAAAGAATGAAAGAAAAGAGGAACTTTCGGAAGAGGACAGACCGTTTACCCGGACGGTCAGAAGCAACCATACCGGAGTCGTTACCAGTGAATATTTCCTTGACCACCCGGAACGCATCATCCATACCGAGGCGAAAAAGGATACCGACCCCTACGGCAAGCCGGCCATGATATACACGCACAGCGGCGGTGTGGAAGGTATCGCGATGGATTTGTATAAAATGCTGTCGGAAGACCTGTCGGTACGGCTGGACTTGGAACGCTACAACGGCATCAAGGGCGAAAGGCAGGAAGCACGGCAAGAGATGCGGCAGAACATGGCCGCACAAACCGAGGGTATTGAGACGAAAAGAGAAAATATCCATTCGGCTGCGGGTGAACCGGCGAAGGCGAAAAGAGAAAACTCCGCTTCGGTTGCGGAAGAACGGACGGAGGTGAAAAAAGAAAGCGGATTGCCGGATGCAGGTGCAGCGGACCGGACAAAAAGGGAAGCAAACAGTGTGCAGCCGAAAGTACGAGCTATGACCGGCGTGTCGCAAGAAGCGCAAAGCAGACAGCCGGAAGCCCCGGTGATGGATTTGTACGACCTGTTCGGCTACACGCAGGAGGAAAGGCGGCTGGCGGAACGCGGACTGAAGCCGGAGCGGAAGAAGGGCAGCAAGTCCAAGCCGAAGAAACCGGTACAGGCATCGCTGTTCGTGCTGCCGGAGGGCGGTACGGGAATGGAAGCGGACAAAGGAAAGACGGAGGCAGGTGCCGCCATTACCCCGGAAGAGGCAAAGGAAATGGAGGAAATCATCCGCGGCACAGCAGAGGTGGAAGCTGCCCCGGTGGAAACGACCGCACCGAAAGCCGAAGACACGGCATCTCCACAGGATGACGGCGACCCGGAGGACGCCGTTTACCGTAGCCTCGACTGGGAAACGAACCCGCCCATCAACGGATTCTATGAAACGATGATGTCGCTCACGCCGGAACGACGGGCGGAACTGCGCCGGCTGGGAAAGACGAAGATGGAAGCCAATGCCGCCAGACAAGCGGCCGGAACAACGGAGGCGAAAAGAGAAAAAGTCCATGTGGGGAAAACGGAAGAACCGCAAGGTACTGCTGCTACGGCGGTATATCCGATAGAAAACGGATTCGAGGCGGAACGCGACAGACGGATAGCAGAGGTTGAGAAAGCCCTCCGCGCAGAGGAAGCCGCCCTGACACCGGAAGAGAGGCAGCGCAAGCGGGAGGAGGAAATGATGCCCCGCCCGTACAGCCGACCGCTGGAGCCGCACCTGAAGGACGGCTCGCTGGCATGGGTACACACGCAGGGCGTGCGCTATCAGGTGGGCGTGCTGAAGGACGTGACCCGCTACGGGGCGACCTTCCAGCCGCTGGACATGGAGGGTATGCAGAAGGAGAAGGCGCAGCTGTACATCTCGATGCGCGACACCTACGAGCGGCTCTATGCACAGGAGGCGGAACGGCAGGAGGCAAACGACATGCTCCGCCGCCACCTGAACACCTACTACGACGAGTTCACGATGCGGTACGGCTGCCTGAACGCCAGACAGAACGTGAAACTGCTGATGATGGACGCCTCCGGGCGCAACATGCTGGCACTGGAACGCAGCGAGGGCGGTACGATGGTGAAGGCGGACATATTCGACCATCCCGTTTCCTTTTCGCAGGAAACGACCGTCATGGCGGAATCGCTGGAAGAAGCCCTGTCCGCTTCGCTCAACCGCTACGGGGGGGTGAACCTGCCGTATATGGAATCCCTGTGCGACATGGTACGGACGGACATGCTGGAAGCGTTGAAAGGCAGGGTGTACTACAATCCGCTGACAGAGGGTTACGAGATAGCCGACCGCTTCATTGCCGGTAACGTGGTAGTGAAAGCGAGGGAGATGGAGGAATGGGTAAAGGGACATGAGGGGGACGAGATGATGCCGCAGGCACGGGAGGCTCTGGAGGCTTTACGCGAGAACATCCCCGAACAAATCCCGTTTGAAGACCTTGACTTCAACTTCGGGGAGCGGTGGATACCCACGGGGGTGTATGCCGCCTACATGAGCCGCCTGTTCGACACGGACGTGCGGATAAGCTACTCGGAGAGCCTTGACGAGTATTCGGTGGCGTGCAGCCACAGGACGATGAAAATAACCGACGAGTTTCTGGTCAAGGGATATTACCGCCACTATGACGGGATGCACCTGCTGAAGCACGCCCTGCACAACACCTGCCCGGACATGATGAAGAAAGTCGGCGAGGACGAGAACGGGAACGACATCAAGGCACGCGACAGCGAGGGCATACAGCTCGCCAACGCGAAGATTGACGAAATCCGGGGTGGCTTCACCGAATGGCTGGAGGAACAGTCGCCGGAGTTCAAGAAGCGGCTGACGGACATGTACAACGACAAGTTCAACTGCTTCGTGCGTCCGAAATATGACGGCTCGCACCAGACCTTTCCCGGACTCGACCTGAAAGGGCTGGGAATCACCGACCTGTACCCCAGCCAGAAGGACTGCATCTGGATGCTGAAACAGAACGGCGGGGGAATAGCCGACCACGAGGTGGGAACCGGCAAGACTCTGATAATGTGCGTGTCAGCACACGAGATGAAGCGTCTGGGGCTGGTACACAAGCCGATGATAATCGGGCTGAAAGCCAACGTGCGCGAGATAGCGGAGACCTACCGCAAGGCATACCCGAATGCCCGCGTGCTGTACGCATCGGAGAAGGACTTCGAGGCGGCAAACCGCGTGCGATTCTTCAACGACATACGGAACAACGACTGGGACTGCGTCATCATGAGCCACGACCAGTTCGGGAAGATTCCGCAGTCGCCGGAACTGCAACAGCGGATATTGCAGGCGGAGCTGGACACGGTGGAGGAAAATCTGGAAGTGCTGCGCTCGCAGGGCAAGGACGTGTCGCGCGCCATGCTGAGGGGACTGGAGAAGCGCAAGTTCAACCTGACGGCCAAACTGGAGAAGGTGGAGCACGCGATAAAGTCAAGGACGGACGACGTGGCGGACTTCAGGCAGATGGGCATCGACCACCTCTTCGTGGACGAGAGCCACCAGTTCAAGAACCTGACATTCAACACCCGGCACGACCGCGTGGCGGGGCTGGGCAACTCGGAGGGCAGCCAGAAAGCACTGAACCTGCTGTTCGCCATCCGTACCATCCAGGAGCGGACGAGAAAGGACTTGGGGGCGACGTTCCTGTCGGGCACGACCATCAGCAACTCGCTGACGGAGCTGTACCTGCTTTTCAAGTACCTGCGTCCGAAAGAGCTGGAGAGGCAGGACATCCGCTGCTTCGATGCGTGGGCGGCGATTTTCGCCAAGAAAACCACTGACTTCGAGTTCAACGTGACGAACAACATCGTGCAGAAGGAGCGTTTCCGCTACTTCATCAAGGTGCCGGAGCTTGCCGCCTTCTACAACGAAATCACCGACTACCGCACGGCGGAGGATGTGGGCGTGGACCGTCCCAACAAAAACGAGATAC
>ERZ791641.1175-NODE-1175-length-13344-cov-5.698247_pt1 | contig 13344 bp, 9 predicted proteins | sample MGYA00510055_ERZ791641 | MGnify/ENA primary metagenome ERZ791641 (study PRJEB30046, sample SAMN00715226) | human gut metagenome | study: EMG produced TPA metagenomics assembly of the A metagenome-wide association study of gut microbiota in type 2... | reverse complement strand
TTCGACTCTGTGGAGCTGATGGAGCTGGACACCATGATCGGCGGCAAGGGCCTCAACGATCCCGCTCTGGTGGAGACTCTCTGCGAGAACAGTGCCGATGCCATCGACTGGCTGGATGAGAACGGCATCACCCTGCACAGCGTTTCCAGCTTTGGCGGCGCTTCTGTCAAGCGCATCCATCGCCCTGTGGACGCAGAGGGCAAGACCCTCTCTGTGGGCTCTTACATGATCCCCCTGCTGCAGGAGAACTGCGAAAAGGCCGGTGTTCAGATCCTGCTGAACACCACCGCCAACGAGATCCTGACCGATGCCAACGGCGCAGCCTGCGGCGTTAAGGCCACCGGCGCTTCCGGTGAGACCGTCACCGTCAACGCCAAAGCCGTGGTCCTGACTTCCGGCGGTTTCGGTGCCAACCTGGACATGGTCGTGAAGTACAAGCCTGAGCTCGAGGGCTTTATGACCACCAACGCTCCCGGCATCCTGGGCCAGGGCATTGAGATGGCAACGGCCATCGGTGCCGGTACCGTGGATATGGACCAGATCCAGATCCACCCCACTGTGGAGGCTAACACCGCTGCCCTGATCACCGAGGGCCTGCGCGGCGATGGCGCGATCCTGGTCAACGCTGACGGCAAGCGCTTCATTGACGAAGTGGGCACCCGTGACGTGGTTTCCGCTGCTGAGATCGCACAGCCGGGCAGCTACAGCTGGCTGGTGGTCGATCAGGCCATGGCCGATGCTTCCAGCGTCATCCAGGGCTACATCAAGAAAGGCTATACCGCGGAGGGCGCTACCTACGAGGAACTGGCCAAGGCCATTGGCGTGGACGAGGCGACCTTTGCCGAGACCATGAACAACTGGAACCAGTGCGTGGCCGATAAGGCCGACGCCGAGTTTGGCCGTACCAGCTTTGCAAACCCGCTGGATACCGCTCCCTACTATGCCATCAAGGTCACTGCCGGTGTCCACCACACCATGGGCGGCCTGACCATCAACACCAACACGGAAGTGCTGGATACCAATGGCAACGTGATCCCCGGCCTGTTTGCAGCAGGTGAGATCACCGGCGGCGTCCACGGTGCAAACCGTCTGGGCGGCAACGCTGTGGCCGACTTTACCGTCTTTGGCCGCATTGCAGGCCAGGCTGCCAGCGATTACGCTGCATGAAACGCCTGACCCGGCTGCAGAAAAATCTGCTCTTTGCGGCAGTGCTCCTGCTGGCTGCAGTGGTGCTTTTCTGGGCACTGCGGGGCCGCAAACAGGGGGAAGCGCTGGTGGCGGTAGCCGATTTCGGCGACGGCGTCACCGAGACCATCCCGCTGGACAAAGATTACGATTATCTGTACGATGTGGGCGATTACGTTGTGCATTTACAGGTAAAAGACGGTGCCATCGCCTTTCAGGACAGCCAGTGCCCGGACCATGTCTGTGAGCAATTCGGTTGGCTGAGCCAGAAAGATGCCTGGGCCGCCTGCGTCCCCGCAGGGGTATATGTCAAGCTCTATGCGGCGGATGACGCTGCGGTGAAGTGAGCAGAAAACGCGGTAAGTAAATCGAAAAAGAGGCTGTTCCACTGGAAATTTTCCGTGGAGCGGCCTCTTTTTGCGTGCTGAAACGGTAAAAGGGCCCGTACCAATGCCGGTACGGGCCCTTTTGCAGGGGAGAAACAGAGGTTATTTTACATATTTGCCGCTGCAGATGTTTTTGCAGCAGGCGCTGACGGGGAACCAGCAGCAGTCGCGGCAGATATCCGCCAGCATCTCCGGGGTAGCCTTGGCATCCATGGCCCGAATGAGGTCCTGATAGACATAATCCTTTTCTTCCAGGCCAAAGTATTCCACGGTCTTGCGGTCGTACCGCTTTACCTTTTCCTGGGTGTCGCACAGGTCTTCGCCCAGCTTGTTGGGGCAGCAGGAGCAAAGCGTGTCAGTGGAGAACGTGAGGTGGATCCGCGTCCCGGGAACCTCCCGCAGTTGATGGACCACGTCGTTCATGTGCTCCACAAAGGCGTCGTCGTAGCCGTGGCCGGAGTAGCCCTGGGTGCAGAGTAGATGGTGCGGGCGGAGTACGATCATGCCTTGAGCCCCGGAATCCGTTTCCGAATGTTCAGGCCGATGGCGCAGGCCAGCACAGCCTTGATGATGGCGGTGGGGATAAACGGCAGCACGCAGGCGGAAATAGCCACGGCCACGGTGCTGTGGGCCACGATGACGAACAGGATCACACCGACGATGTAGTTGACCACGGTGCCCACGACAACGGCCAGAGGGAACGCGCCCTTAAAGGCATTGCGGTGCTCCACGCCCAGGCCGATGATATAGGCCATGAGGGGGAACGAGATGAGGAAACCGCCCGTGGGGCCGACGAATTTGTCAATACCGCCGGAGAAGCTGGCCAGCACGGGCACGCCCACGGCACCCAGGATCAGGTACACGAGGCTTGCCATGGCGGAGAGCTTGGAGCCCAGCACCACAGCGGCCAGGGTGATGGCGAACGTCTGCATGGTCATGGGGACGCCCAGGGGCATCGGGATGGAGATCTGGGCCATCACGGCGATGACGGCGGCGAACAATCCGGTGTAGCAGATCTCGCGGACCGAAAATTTCGAGCTTTGGGTGTTTTTGGCAGCTGCCTGACTCATAAAAAATCCTCCTCTATTTGCGGCCCGCTGTTTTGGACGGGCCGAGAACATCGCATAAAAACTGCGCTTTGCCCCGTATTAAACCAGAAATTCCCGGGTGCGTCAACTTTGAAATATGCAGCAGGTTTACAATTTGGAAAAATCCGCCTGCCAGGCCGGGTTTCGGGCAGGCGGCAGCGGTGCCCCGGGGGAAAAAACCGGGAGAAACTGCCGGAATATTTGTCAAATATGCGTGAAATGAAATTTGGACGCTTGTTTAATTTCCCGAAATGCGATACACTACCTTATAATAGACACTTCTGCGGGAGGGGGATCTTGCCCCCCGCACCGCACAGCGAGGAGGAAAAGCATGATCTGGAAAAAGAAGAACGCGGCCATGCAGGGGAACGGCCCCTCGGCAGCGGCTGCAAACGATAAGACCGCCGGGAAGCTTGCCGGGGCCAAAGCATTTGCCCGGAAGAACTGGAAATGGCTGGTCCCGGCGGCGGTGGTCGTCCTTGCAGGAGGGGTGTTCCTGCTCAAGCCCGCCAAGGACAAGCAGGCCAATGTGGACACCAGCTATGTGGAAACGGCGCCTGAGGAGCGGGATGTCTCCAACTCCCTCAGCGGCACCGGCACCCTGAACCCGGCCAATACTTACACCGTGAAATCTCTGGTGGACGGCAAAGTGCTCACCGCTGATTTTGAAGAGGGCGACACCGTGGAAGAGGGCACGATCCTCTACACCATCGACAGCTCCGACGCTTCCACCAACCTGGAAAAAGCGGAGATCGCCCTCCAGCAGGCCCAGCGCAGCTACGATAAGACGGTAGACCGCCAGTACGTCCGTGCTGAGGTGGCGGGTACTGTCAGCAGCCTGAAAGTGGCCAAGGGCGATGAAGTGACCAGCGGCCAGGAAGTGGCCGTCATCCGGGATAACTCCAAGATGATGCTCAGCCTGCTCTTCCCGGCGGCAGACGCCGCTAACTTCTCGGTGGGGCAGAGCGCGCAGGTGGTGCTGGACGGCACCTTTGAGACGCTGGACGGCACCATTACCGCTGTGACGGGCACCGATGAACTGAGCACTGGCAACCTGCTCACCCGTACGGTGACCATCGCGGTGCGGAACGCGGGCGGCCTGACCACGGCCCAGGCAGCCACGGCCAGCATCAATGGCGTCAGCTCCATTGCCTCCGCCACCTTTGCCTATCAGGCAGAGCGTACCCTGACGGCTCCCTCTTCCGGCACCGTCTCCGCCATCAATGTGCAGGAGGGCAGCGCGGTGGAAAAGGACGCCATCCTCATTGAGCTGACGGGCGATGACCTGACCGAATCCATCCAATCGGCCTCCGAGACCCTGCGCAGCGCCGAGATCTCGATGCAGAACATGCAGGACACGATGGCCAACTACACCATCACGGCCCCCATCAGCGGCACCGTGATCGAAAAAGACGTCAAGCAGGGCGACGCACTGACCTCCGGCACCAGCCTCTGTGTGCTGTATGACCTGAGCTACCTGGAAATGAGCATCAATGTGGACGAGCTGGAGATCGGCTCCCTTTCCGTGGGCCAGAAAGTGCAGATCACGGCGGATGCGGTGGCCGATAAGACCTATGTGGGCACCGTGACCCGTGTCTCGATGAAAGGCAACTCTTCCGGCGGCACCACGACTTACCCCGTGACCATCCGCATCGACTCCATCGACGGCCTCCGCCCGGGCATGAACGCCAACGCGGAGATCGTGGTGGCCGAGTCCACCAGCGCCCTCTGCGTGCCCAACGCGGCCATCGTCCGCGGCGGCTATGTGCTGGTGACCAAGGATTCGCCCAGCGCGGCCAATGCGGACCCGGAGATGGAAGCTCCGGACGGCTATGTCTATGTGGACGTGAAGACGGGCGTCAGCGACGACGATTACACCGAGATCCTCGACGGCATCACGGCGGAAGACACGATTGCTTACGATCCCAACTCGGTGAGTGACAGCTACTATGATGATGGAAGCGGTTTCTATGATGACGGAAGCAGTTCCTTTTGATGAGGAGGGCTGAACATGAGCGCTCTGATCGAATTTGATGAAGTGTGCAAATACTACCAGATGGGCGACACGACCGTCAAGGCGGCTGACCATATCTCCATGAAGATCGAAAAAGGGGAGTTTGTAGCCATTGTCGGCCAGTCCGGCTCGGGCAAGTCCACCTGTATGAATATCATCGGCTGCCTGGATGTGCCCACCCAGGGCACCTACCGGCTCAATGGCCGGGACGTGGGCAAGATGAACCGGAACGAGCTGGCCGCCATCCGCAACGAGATGCTGGGCTTTATCTTCCAGCAGTACAACCTGCTGCCCAAGCTCAACCTGATGGAAAACGTGGAGGTGCCGTTGGTGTACGCGGGCGTCTCCCGCGCGGAGCGGCACAAGCGTGCCAAAGAGGTGCTGGAAAAGGTGGGCCTGGGCGATAAGCTCAAAAACAAGCCCAACCAGCTTTCCGGCGGCCAGCAGCAGCGCGTGTCCATTGCCCGGGCTCTGGTGCGCAACCCGCCCGTCATCCTGGCGGACGAGCCCACCGGCGCTCTGGACAGCCACACCGGCCGCGAGGTGCTGGGAATGCTGCAGGAGCTCCACAATGAGGGCCATACCGTGGTCCTCATCACCCACGACAATTCCATTGCCGTGCAGGCGGAACGCATCATCCGGCTGGAAGATGGGCGTGTCGTCTACGACGGCGACTCCCACTCCCCGGAGGCGGTCGTTCAGCCCACCCTGCTGCCGGAGCAGGAATCCCAGACCGAGGAGGCACAGGCATGATCATTGAAACTTTCCGGCAGGCCATCCAGAACGTCTGGAGCAACAAGCTCCGCACGTTCCTGACCATGCTGGGCATCATCATCGGCGTCATGGCGGTCATCGTCATCGTGGGCCTGGGCAACGGCATGACCAAGAGTATGCGGGACAGCTTTTCGGCCATGGGCACCAACACCCTGTCTGTCAGCATCTGGGGCTACGGCTCCCGCACCGCCTCGGTGGATGACGTGTATAACATCGTGAAGAAAAACCCCGACCTGTTGGAGTCCATCTCCCCGCAGATCGATTTCAGCAGCAACACGCCCAAGGTGGGCACCACCACCTACCGTTACACCAACCTGTACGGCGTGGACGAAGACTATACCGAGATGAAAAACTACACCCTGGCCAAGGGCCGCAACCTGCAGTACATGGACATGAAAGACGACAAGCAGGTCTGCGTCATCGGCGATTACATCAACCGCACCGCCTTTGGCGGCAACGGTATGGGCAAGACCATCAAGCTGGGCCCCTACAAATTCCGCATCGTGGGTGTGCTGAACGCTAAGATCAGCGACCCCACTATGCAGCAGGGCAATGACGATGACTGCATCTACCTGCCCTATACCACCGCCATGCGTCTGTCGCAGAAAAGCACCGCGGATTCGTACATCTGCATCATGGTGGACGAGAATCAGGCCAACGAGGCCAAGGCTGCCATGGAAAACGGACTGTATAATCTCTTCAAAAGTGACAATGCGTATTACGTTTACTCGGCCAGTGAGTGGCTGGAAGAGATGAACAAGATGATCAACATGGTCATCGTCATCCTCACGGGCATTGCCAGCATCTCGCTGCTGGTGGGTGGCATCGGCATCATGAACATCATGCTGGTGTCGGTCACGGAGCGGACGAAAGAGATTGGCATCCGCAAGGCCATGGGCGCCAAGGAGCGGGTCATCCTGGCCCAGTTCGTCACCGAGGCCGCTACCACTTCCGCTCTGGGCGGCGCTCTGGGCATCGTGCTGGGGTATATCGTCAGCATGGCTGCCAACCGGGTGCTGCCCATGTTCACCGACGGCATGGATATCACGGTGAGCCCCTCGTTCAACTCCATCGTGGTGGCGTTCGGCATTTCGGCGGGCATTGGCGTGCTGTTCGGCTACCTGCCGGCCAAGCGTGCCGCCAAGCTCAACCCCATCGACGCCCTGCGGTATGATTAAAAGGAGAAGATAAGCCATGAAAAAACGAATCCTTGCATTGCTGCTGGCGGTGTGCATTGCTGCCTCCATGCTGGTGCTCCCGGCTTCGGCGGCTGCCACCAACAACACCGCGGTCCAGATGGCCATTACCCTGGGGGCCATGGATACCGACCAGACCGGGGCCCTGAACGCCGTGGTCACCCGTGGTGCCTTTGCCCGGATGCTTACCTCGTTCTCCACATTCCGGGAGAGCGTGGGTGCACAGGGCACGGTGGGCACCCTCTATACCGACGTGCCCGGCACTTCGCCCTGGGCCCCCTACATCCGCATTGCGGTGCAGCAGGGCTGGCTGAACGGCTACACGGACGGCAGCTACCGCCCGGACAACGCTGTCACGCTGGAGGAGGCCTGCACGGCGGTCCTCAAGCTGATGGGCTATAAGATGACCGAGCTGAACGGCGCGTTCCCCAACGCGCAGCTCAACAAGGCCAGCGAGATCGGCCTGCGCACCGGACTGGACCGCAAGCAGGGCGAAGCCATGAACTATGAGGACGCCGCGGTCCTGCTCTACAACGCCCTCACGGCCAACACGGCTTCGGGCGGCGCTTACGGCACCACCCTGGGCTTTACCGTTTCCAACGGCCAGGTGGATGCCTCCACGGTCCTGCTCAGCAGTCTGCAGGGCCCCTTTATCTACGGCGAGGGGGCACAGGTGCCCTTTACCCCGGTAGCCGTCTACCGCAACGATAAAGTTTCCCCCTCGGGCGAGCTGAACCAGTACGACGTGTACTATTACAGTGAGAGCCTGCGCATGATCTGGGTCTACACCCGCCGCGCGGCCGGCCGCATCACGGCAGTGTCTCCCTCGGCCAGTGCGCCCACCTCGGTCACCGTGGCGGGCAGTACCTACACGCTGGGCAGCACGGCGGTGGCCTCGCAGGTGTCCTCCCTCAACGGCGGCGGTGTGGGCCAGGTGGTCACCCTGCTGCTGGGCATGAACAATGAGGTGGCCGGCATCGTCACCGGTGAAGAGGCCGACAGCGTCTTCTATGGCGTTGTCCAGTCCGCCTCCCGTAACCTGATTGAAGAGGACAACGGGGCCGATGTGCTCCAGAAAGTCTCGGTCATGTGCACGGACGGTATCGTCCGGAGCGTCAACGTGGACAAAAGCCTCAATTTTCCCACCGGTTGGCTGGTAGAAATCAGCGTGGACGGTGCCAACGGAGAGAACGTGAAAAAAATCAGCAGCCGGTCCGTCAGCGGCACCGTGAACGCGGACGCCACCGCTCTGGGCGACGCTGCCCTGGCCGACGATGTGGAAATTATGGATACAACGTCAGGAGGTGCGGCTGGGGCGATTCGTCCCAGCCGCCTATCGGGGGTAACGCTCTCGGGCTCTGACGTCCGCTACTACACCACCAATGAAAACGGCCAGATCGACCGCCTCATCCTCAACGATGTCACGGGCGATCTGTGGAACTACGGCGTTCTGGACGATGTGAAGAATCTGGCCGCCAACTACAGCAGCATCGAAACGCTGGTGACCACCGATTCTTCGGGCAACACGACCACCAAGACCACCGTGGATGAGGTGAAAAATCTGCTGGTGCCCACCACGAGCGAGATTTTGTGGGGCGTCATCAGCGGCGATATCCTCAGCACGGCATGGAATCGCCTGACGGGCAACACCGCGGGCCTGCTGGGCATCGGCTTCCGGCAGATCGGTGCCATTACCGGGGCTCCGCTGAGCAACATCTTCAACTTCATCGGCGGCGGTGCCAACTACATCTGCTACATCAATGGCCAGCAGGCCAGCCTGACCACCTCCATCAAGTACCCGGTGCTGGCGGGCGGTATTGCCGTCAGCCAGGAGGTGACGGGCTCGGTCAAATCCATGGTGCAGCTCATGCCCATGAAGATCGATAAGGTGGGCGCTGCCTCCGTCCTCTCGGGCGATAAGCGCTATGAGATGGCCGACGACACGCAGGTCTACCTGTGGTACAAGGGCCAGTATTACGCCACCAAGCTGGCATACGTCAACTCGGATGATTACTACCTGACCGGCTGGTACGATAACTTTGGCTGCACGGCGGGCAAGAAAGTCCGCGTCATCATCGCAGTCAAAAAAGACTGATGCCGGGGGATTACGCGGCCCCGTGCTGGCTGCTGCGGCAGGCCCGGCAGCTGCTGTATCCCCGCCGCTGCCCTTTCTGCCGCCGGGTGCTGGGCTTTGTGCCAACCTGCCCGGAATGCGCGGAACGGCTGGAACCGCTCCGCCGGATGCCCATGCGGCTCAAGGAAAGTGAGCACTATCTGGGGACCCTGAGCGGGGCCGCGGCACCCTACCGCTACACGGGCTGTGTCCGCAGTGCGGTGCTGCGGGCCAAGTACCAGGGCGAGCCGTGGACGGCCATGGAGCTGGGCGTCGAGATGGCCCGGCTGCTCTTTGGCAGCGAGATCCTCATGCGCGGCGCGGAGCCCACACCCCAGCGGGTGGAGGGCCTGAGCCTTGGCTATGACGCCATCGTCCCGGTGCCGGCCTCCAGCAAAAAACGCGGCTATAATGTGCCGGAGCGGATGGCCCGGCCGCTGGCAAAGGCGGTGGGCGTCCCGCTGGCCGCCAACGCCCTTGGTCGTACCCGCACTGGCCGCCATCAGGCCGGGCTCTCGCTGGACGAGCGCCTGGTCAACGTGGCAGGCGCGTTCCGGGTGCTGGAACCGGACAACGTGGACGGGAAGCGGGTGCTGCTGGTGGATGATGTCATCACCACCGGAGCCACGGCAGCCGCCTGTGCGCAGGCTTTGCTGGATGCCGGGGCCCAAAGCGTGTTCGCCGTGGCGCTGGCTACCGTGGAATTTGACGCACTACCGTCCCGCAGCCAGCCCATTGCGGAAACGGCGGAGGAAGACGAAAAAGAAATCGAAAAAACTTGAAAAAAGCGCTTGACAAAACACCCTGCATCGGGTATACTAATTGAGCTGTGAGCGATAAGCCACATGCAATATCCGGGTGTAGCGCAGTTTTGGTAGCGCGCTTGAATGGGGTTCAAGAGGCCGTGAGTTCGATTCTCGCCACTCGGACCAAACAAAAATAATCCGAACTTGTTTCCGATAGGAGATGGGTTCGGATTATTTGTTTTCTTCGGAAAATTAGCGTTTGCGAAGCAATGAAAGCCCCAGTGGGGCTTTTAAGCGACGGAACGGTCTGCGTTAGCAGATGGAGGGGCTTTGCCCCGACAAGTTCCATGCTGGTGTCCGTGGAAGATGAAATCCGAAATCATAGATTGACCGACACAAACCAAACGATGATTTCAGGAGGACACGATTATGAAGTATGATGCAAGGGCGAGATATTCTTCGGTTTTGCTTGGCATTTTGGCCTCCTTCTTTAGTTTTTAGGGTATAAAAATAGCGGGCAACCTTTTTGTGGTCGCCCGCTTGGGGGAAATATGTAGGTATTAATCCGCTGGAGTTACGGCCTGTTCAAGTTACGCTCAATAACTTTGGTTACTTCTTCCATGTTAAGAGGCTTGGAAACATGACCGTTCATGCCTGCGTCCAGAGATGCCTGAACATCCTCCGAAAAAGCATTTGCCGACAATGCGATGATGGGAATCTCTTCTGCATCCGAGCGGTCAGCATACATTGCTCGGATCGCCTTTGCCGTCTGATGTCCATCCATTTTAGGCATCATAATGTCCATCAGGATCATATCATAAGTGCCCGCCGGATGCTCTGCGAACAGATCAACAACTTCCTGCCCATCTGCTGCACGCGTTACTGTCATTCCCAAATCTTCCAACAGAATCGTGGCAAGTTCGGCGTTCAGATCATTATCTTCTGCCAGAAGCACCTTGATCCCCTTCAGGTCATTGTGCTGTACAAGCGGCTTTGTTTTTTCGACTTTCTCAGCATTTGTCAATTCCATGGGAATCTCTACGGTAAAGGTTGTACCGACGCCCTTCCGGCTGTCTACTGTGATCGTGCCGCCCATCAGTTCAACATACTTCTTTGAGATGGGCATTCCCAGACCCGTGCCCTTATACTGTGTCCGTACGCCATTTTCTTCCTGTGCAAATTCGTCAAAGAGCTTTTTCTGGAACTCTTCGCTCATACCGATGCCGGTATCTTTGATCCGATAGCAAATCACGATGTGCTGTGCATCGGCTCCCGGGCGGCTGCCTGCATCAAAACGGATGGTGCCGCCATCCTTGGTAAATTTCACGGCATTGTTCAGGATATTGACCAGAATTTCCCGGATACGGACGGGTTCCGTCATGACATAGGGATTTTGCAGCGGTTCACGATGCACTTCAAAGTTCAGTTCCCGGTTCAGAATCATCCCCTTCACGATCTCGATCACACTGTCTGTAACTGCGGTGATATTCGCCGGAACAGGGGAAAACTCCACCTTTCCGCTCTCGATGCGGCTTATATCCAGCACATCATTCAGCAGGGACAGCAGATGATCCGAGCTTTCCTCGATCTTCTTCAGACAGTTGTGCATTTCCGGCACAGAATCCTGATGCAATGCAATATTTGTAAAGCCGATGATGGCGTTCATAGGGGTGCGGATGTCGTGGGACATATTGGAAAGGAATGTGCTTTTGGCTTTGCTGGCTGCTTGCGCCTGATCTGCAAGGACAGTCATTTCTTTCGCTTTCTGCTGGGCTGCAAGCTGTAATTTTCTGCGTGTCCGCAAGCGGTTCACGATAATGATCATTGTGACCGCCATCCACGAGATAAATACGGTGATGGCGACAGCTGTGACCGGATGCAGACGGATCATATCTGCAAGTGTCAGATTCGTTGCTTTATAAGTGGTGTACTGTGTTGCAAGGTCTTCAACAAGATTATCCGGCATTGCGTACATTGCTTTTGTCAGGATACCTGCCAGCGCATGGTTTTCCGTAGAGGAAACCACCATGCGGTAACTGAATGTGGGTTGTTCCAGCAGCGTGTAGGTCATTGTACCTGTTGTGTCGCTGTTGACGAATGCCTGTGCCATGTAATAGTAGACAAAGGCTGCATCCGCTTTGCCATTGCGGACAGCTTCCATCATCTCCTGACGGGTACTGCACATCAGTTTTTCCGCACCGGGTGCCAGCACATCTTCGATCGATGTGGATGCGGTCTGATTGACTGTGGTGACAACATTGATCTTCCCATCAAAGTCTCTCCGCGTCACTCTTGCCATTCGCATCGTGATATAGGGAGCGGTCAATCCCCATTCTTTGGTCTCTGCGTAATTATCCGTATCCAATCGTGCATCAATACTGATGTTTACCGCATCCTTATTGCTTTGATATGCGATATACTCATCTCTGGTCGCAGGAACAAGAAACTCATACGAGAGTCCTGCATAGTCTGCTATCTTCCGAAAATAGTCCGGGAGAATGCCCTTTACTTCGCTATTTTCTGTATAGGAATAGGGATACCGGGTCGGGTCGCACAGAACATGAAGGGGATTTTCCTTGGAATATTGGGCAATGATACGCTTTTCTTCTTCCGTGTACTCCAGATTTTTGGTATCGGCAGTTTCGTAGTTTTTGTTATAGAGGGTCGTTTTCCAGCTGCCTTCGGCAGCGTTCATCTGATCAATCGCATAATTTATCTTATTCAGAAGTTCAGTGTTTCCTTTTTTGACGATCACATAAAAATCACTGCTGCCGAATTTTTCAAGGATGCGCTCATTGTTCATTTTGCGCAGGGAACTGGTGACAATGGCATCAACCGTTCCATTCTGAAGTGCCTCTGCGATCTCCTCAGCCGAATCGAAATAGACCGATTTGTAAGTGAAGCCTTTGGTTCGTGCATACTCCGCAAATTCATCGTTCCGGGAGTTTCCGCGCAGGAGCGCAACACGCATCCCATCGTAGGTACTATATTTTCCCTCAACGATGGTGCTATTATCGCTGCGGACAGTCAGGATACCATTGTTGGTTCCGATCGGACGGGAAAAATCAAATAATTCTTCGCGCTCAGGCGTTCTGCGGGCAGAAGTTACCATGTCGATCTCGCCGTCGATCAGCATCTGCTGCATTTCTTCCCAGCTTTTGTCATAGCCGACGTATTCATAGTCTACATCCCAGTAGCGCGCCATCAAGCGGAGAAAATCGTAGCCATAACCGCTGCGGTTTCCGTCCTCGTCCATCATGTGATAGCCGTCCATTGCAAAAAAGCCAACCCTCACACGCTCATGCTGGCTTACTATTTCTGCTGCGCTTGCCGAAAGAGACAGCAATGCCGTCAGCAGAAGCATCGTCATTAGAATTGCCAGACCCCTGCAAGTTCTGGCTCGCTTTGTAACATTCATAGCATGTCCCCTCCATTTTTATAACTCTGCCGCTGGAAAATAAATAAACGCTTTCAAGGCATGGCGAACCCATGACTGAAAGCGTCATCTGACTTCATAAAGCGATATTTACGGACAGCAGAAAACAGCAGGACATTATAGGTGCTCTGCTCTGCTGTCAGTGTATCGCTGGGGATTCACCTTTGTCAACTCCTGTTTCGGGAAAACCCGCAAATCTGCTGACGACAGCAAAACAGCAATTTCTTACTGGCAACTGGCTGACCCGGTGGGTCCCTATAGCTTTGCGTCGCCGACTTGCGCCGGGTTTGCCTATGAACTTTTACAAAAAAGTTTACCATAGAAATAAATCCTTGCCAAGACTTTTTTGAAAAAAGTCGAAAAATGTTTTGAAACAGCAAACAGAGGGGAGTGATACACCATAATC
>ERZ791641.1168-NODE-1168-length-13419-cov-3.074005_pt1 | contig 13419 bp, 7 predicted proteins | sample MGYA00510055_ERZ791641 | MGnify/ENA primary metagenome ERZ791641 (study PRJEB30046, sample SAMN00715226) | human gut metagenome | study: EMG produced TPA metagenomics assembly of the A metagenome-wide association study of gut microbiota in type 2... | reverse complement strand
TGTATTCATCAGAGACTTAACAAAATAAGAAATCACACAAAAACTCTGCGTTCTGCGGCAATTATCTTAGTTCGCTGACGGCAGAATAAGTTAGTTTATCGGTTGCAAAATATCATATTTATTATTGACATAATAAGCAATATGGGGTCGTGCGGATGTCTTGGGGATGGGAAGTTTGGGTTATTGAGAAAAAAAGGAAAGATTTATTGATTTTGAGATATTTTTTTAATTTTTTTGACACATATTGGCGGTAGAATGGTGAACGAAAATAGATGTCTTGAAGATAGATTGGGAGGTATCATGAGAATATGAGATTAGGTGGTTTGAGTAAAAAGTTGATGGCTGTTGCATTGTCGAGTGTTATGGTGGTGTCCGGTTTTGCGGGGCTTGCACCAGCCGTTTCCGTGAGTGCAGCAGATGGTACTGCAAAGTTACGTATGATCTTTACATCAGATCTGCATGGACAGTTGACGACAGAGGATTATGAGACCGGCAAGGTCTACACGACGGGTGGTTTGTCGAGGACGGCAACATTGATCAAGAAAGCGAAGGCAGAAGTCAATGCAAAGAATTCTTTGTTATTTGATCTGGGAGATGTTCTCTTTGATTATACAACGGATTACATATACGATGTAAATAGTTCGGCACAGCAGCCGATGTACACTGCGATGGCCAAGATGGGATACGATGCGATCACACTTGGAAATCATGAATTTGATTATACACTGGATTATATTCAAAAACAGTTGTCTTCTACCGGGATGTCCGGTAAGGTGGTATTGTCGAATGTTACAAATGTCAATACAGGAGCACATATTTGGGCAGAGAATAAGATCATTACTAAGAATCTGGTAACAGAGTCTGGTAAGACAATCTCAGTCAAGGTAGGTTTGATCGGTGAGACAGTTCCCACTTTAGCTAAGAAACGAACCAATTACACCGGAGTGCTGAATGGAGAAGATATTGTCAAAAATGTCAAAAAGGAAGTACCGATCCTGCAAAAGAAAGGTGCAGATATCATTGTCGTACTGGCACACTCCGGTATTGGAGAGCAGAAACCGGCAGAGTTAGATGCCAATACGGGATATGCTTTGACGAAGATCAGTGGGGTAGATGCGGTACTCTGCGGTCACCTTCACAAAGATTTTCCGGATGCCAATGGAACAAAATATGATGATTATCCGGGGGTCAATAAGACAACGGGTATTGTGAACGGCAAACCGCTTGTCCAGATCGAAAACCGAGGAGCAAGCATTGGTATGGTTGATCTGAATATCGGTACGAAGAATAACAAACCGACGATCACAGGAAAGTCTACACAGATCCGAAAAGTTAATGCTTCTACAGAGGTAGATCCAACGATCAACGCAGCATTTGGAAACTGGACCAAAACATTTATGGCTGATAGCAGCCAGATCCTCAGTGAGGTAGCGGCAGATACACAATTACAAAATTATTTTGGTACGATGGAAGATAATGATGCAATCCAATTGTTGAATAATATTAAGATCAGTTATGGATTGCAATACATCAATAAAACGAAGACACAATACAGAAATCTCCCGGTAGTTGCGGCGTCTACTTATCTAAAATACGGATCGTCCGATGGAGAGGATTACATAGATATTCAAAATCAGTTTAAGAAGGCAAATATTTATGATCTGGTCAGTTATCGGACAGGCTTGTATATCTACAAGATGACAGGCGCACAGATCCGGGAATGGATGGAGTGGTCCGCAGGCGGTTATGAGCAGGCCGGCAAAAATCTGTTGGGAGACAATGCACCGGCAGAACCGACAGCATCACCGGATGTAGCAACCGGATCAGCAGTGTCTGCGGGGACGGCAGACAGAGAGGAAGAGACATCTTCTCAGGCGGCGGTATATGAGTCTCAGACAAATACTGCGCCGGCAGCGCAAAGTAGTTTACAGCAGAAAAATGCTTTGCTTCAGACCAAGGGGCTGCCATCGTTAGGAGATATCTTAAACTATGATTCCAGCAAACCGTTTCAGTTCGTAATGCAGGATGATTATCTGACGGATTGGTCACAGTATTTTATATTTGATGGATTAGAGTACAAGATAGATACGACAGTAGCGCCTCGTTATGATGCAACGGGGAAAAAGATCAACGATACCCATCGTATCGTATCCTTGACACGCAACGGAGCAAATATTTCAAATACGGCCTCCTTTATTGTGTTGTCTAATAAATTGCCGGATAACAATCTGTTTAAGACGATGAAGCCGACAATACTATCCATTAGCAAAAAGGCGTTGTATCGCAGCTATATTCAGTCCTTTATCGAGAAGATACAAATGGCCAGCGGTACGATCAAGCCGATGCAGGATAATAACTGGAGTGTAAAATACTCGGATAACTATAACTATATTGTACAGAGTGGTGCTAAGGCATCCCGCTATTTAGGCAGCAAGGGATGGATTAAAGCATCGATCGGTGGCGATAGTAATGTTCGGTATTACGTAGCAAATCCAAACGAAAAGTCTACGACGGATACGACAGGACCTTGCCTGACAGCTGTTGTGAAAGATGAGAGTGTTACGAACAAAAAGGTACAGGTATTGATTCAGGCGACGGATCCTTCAGGAATTGCGTCCGTTCGTTATGCGGCTGGCAAATATACGGCAGACAATGCAATTTGGAAGACGGCATCAAAGATCAACGGTAACGTATGGTCTTGTGACCGCAATGGAACCTTTACCATTTGCGCAACTGATAAGAAAGGTAATAACAGTGTTGTCGTACTCAAAATACTCAACATCAATAAGAGTATGTTGTCGGCACCGGTAGTAGATGGTTATACAAACCGTAAGACGAAGATTACCGGTAAGGCAGAAGCCTATGCCAGAGTATATTTTAAGGTTGAGGGGGGCGCAACGTATTCTACAGTTGCAACCAAGAGTGGTACGTTCTCTTACAAGATGCCGCCACAGAGAGCCGGCAAACGCATCTTTGTATATGTTGTTGACAGTAAGGGAATGACAAGTGCACGTACGATCGTGACCGTAAAACGAACCGGTCCGAATAGGCCGACACTTCACAAAGTTAAGACGAACAGCAAACTGGTAACAGGTAAGGTAAACGACAATTATGCTTATCCAATGATCCTTGTAAACAACAAAACAGTATATGTACCAAATCAGAACGTCAAGGCATTGTACCGTAAGTCTTCGTTCTACAAGAAGAAAAACAAGGTCAAAGTGGGACGTATTGCACTGAACAAGAATGGATCCTTTACGTTGACGCTGCCGTCTACGCTGAAGGCCGGTACAAAAGTTGAGCTTCGCACGGTAGATGCGGTATCCAGATGCAGTTTGTCGACACATGTGATCACAAATCAGGCGGTGCCGATCAGACCGACGATTTCGCATGTCAGCAATAAGACGACGAAAGTAAAAGTGTATGCCTATGAAAAATGTAAAAAGGCAGTTGTAAAGATTGGCAAGAAACGTTATGTGGCAACCAAAGGAAAGTATAAGTCCAAATCAAAACGTTACTGCTATACTGTAAAGATACCGAGAACCAATTCCACAGGCACTTTGAAAGTATACGTTGTGAATGTGAAAGGCGGAAGCCCGGTGCTGCGTGTTCATCCGGTACAGAAAGTACCAGACAGTCCGATTGTTGTAAGTGCACCAACCGGCAAAGGAAAGGTTGTCGGCAAGGTGAATTTGGTCGGCGCACCAAAGAATAAGGCTGCCACGGTTTCTAACACAAAGACCAAAGTTGCTGCGACAGTAGCCGGCAAGGTGTATAAGGGAAAGGTGAAAAAAGATGGCACGTTTGTTATAAAAATACCAAAGCTTAAAAAGGGTACAAAGTTTAAGGTGACGGCAAGCAACCGATATGGCAAGAGCGTACCGCGGGTCAGCAAGGTCGGTAAGAAAAAGTGATCATATTTTGCATCATAGTGAATAGTTGCGAAATATAGAGAAATATTTTATAATAAAAGGTACTATTGGTTTGAAAGGGAATGCAGGAGAACAAAACGGTTGTTTTCCTGCGTTTCGTTCGTTAATATTAGGACAAGCAGGAAGGAGTATGCGCACTGCGGGAGTAGTGACAGAAAGTGAAAAGAAGAGGATATGGAAAACAGTCGATTTAAATTTTCGGTAATTATACCGGTATATAATGTGGAGAATTACTTGGAGGAGACGATCCAATCTGTTATACATCAGACGATTGGATTCAAGAAAAATATTCAGATCATTTTGGTCAATGATGGAAGTCCGGATGATAGTGGTAAAATATGTGAGAAATATCAGAGGGAATATCCGGATAACATTGTATATGTTGAACAGAAAAATGCAGGTGTCAGTGCCGCTAGAAATAACGGATTAAAATATGCAGAAGGCGAAATTATCAATTTTTTGGATTCTGATGACAAATGGGGAAAAACTGCTTTTAAGCGTGCGTATCGCTTTTTTCAAAAATACGGAAATGAGATTGATATTGTTGCCGGCCGTATCAAATATTTTGAAATGAAAGATAATTACCATGTATTGGATTATAAATTTGATAACGACAAACTTGTGGATATTCAGAAAGATCATGAATATATACAGCTAAGTATGGCGACAACATTTGTTCGCGCTGAGGCATTAAAAGGACGACAATTTGATTCTCGAATCCGTTATGGAGAGGACTGTCTTTTGATCAATACCATATTATTTGACAAGTGTAAATATGGCGTTATTCGAGATTGCGTATATTATTACCGTATGCGTAATACCGGAACATCCGCAATGCAAAACACAATTTCCCAGAAGACATGGTATTTTGACACAGAAAAACTTGTGTTTCAACATCTTCTTGAAATGTCCAAAGAAAAATTTGGCAAGCCGATCAAATATGTACAGTATCTCGTTATGTATGATATGAAATGGCGGCTGCGTACTGTTGTGCCGTCAGGTGTGTTGACAGAGGAGGAGAAGAAACAGTATTTGGAGCTTCTTCACGTTATTTTGCAAGATATTGACGATGATATGATCGCTACTCAGAAAAATTGCCTAAGTCTGCATTACCTGCTTGCTTATCAATTAAAATACCAAAAGGATTGCCGGGATGAAATAACGTTTGATGGCGGTTTGGTTTGTTTTCATGGACAGCGGTTAACGCACATGGCAAGACGACGTTTTTTGACATTAGATTTTGTAGATATTAAGGATAATGTACTGGAAATTACCGGTCAGGCAGATTATTGGATATATGAGGATGATTATAAAATTTTGTTTGAAGATCAAAATGGAACAGAATATTATCCGACATATTATCCACTACCATTTCGGACAAGACATAGTTTGTTAGGTGATTATGGTGACGTTAGAGGATATCACGTATCCATACCGTTAGCCGGAGTCAGAAGGCTTCGTGCTGTGTTTGAATACAAAAACGGTGAAAGATGTTATATGATGATCGGTTATGGTAAGTTTTGCCAATTAACGCATGCAATGGATTCTTCGTATGGTTTATACGATCAACATATCCTTCGCGCCAAGGGAAAGACCATATATGTTCAGAAAAAAACAAGAAAACGCTATCGTAAATGTGAGCGGAGATATTGTTTGGAACTGGTGAAAAAAGGATATTTTAAAGAATGCTTTTATCGTTATGCGACAAGAGTATTTCGTAAAATCCACAGCAACAAAAAGATTTGGTTGTTGTCAGATCGAATCAATTTGGCACGAGACAACGGGGAAGCACTGTTTCAATACCTGAACCGGATTGACACCGGAAATGTTGATGTTTATTTTGATATTTCCAAGAAATGCAGTGATTATGAACGCATGAAACAGATAGGAAAGGTAGTGCCACATGGTTCATTTCGATATTGCATGTATTTTTTGTCAGCGGATAAGATCATATCTGCACATATTGATGAGTATGTGATCAATGCCTTTGGTGTGAAGAGAGATTACTTGAAAAACCTCTTCCGATTTGATTTTGTATTCTTACAGCATGGACTGACGAAGGATGATCTGTCCGGGTGGGTGAACCGTTTTAACAAGAACATCAGCCTATTTGTGACGGCAGCGAAACCAGAGTATCAATCCATTGTGGATGGCAATTATTTTTATACAGACAAGGAAGTTAAGTTGACCGGTTTTCCACGGTTTGACAATCTTGTGGCTGATAAAACAAAGAAGCAGATCATCATACTGCCAACCTGGAGAAAGCAGCTTGCGAACTCTATTGATCAAAAAACAGGGCAGCGCATTTACAACGATACATTTAAGAACTCTGCCTTCTTTAAGTTTTATGATCGGTTGATTCAAGACGAACGTCTGCTTGACTGTATGCGTGAACATGGATACACAGGTAAATTCTGTCTGCATGTAAATCATATGGAGCAGATTGGCGATTATCATGGCAATGATGTGATTCAGATTCATGAAGGTGCATTGAACTATCAAAAAGAATTTGTGGAGAATGCATTAATGATCACAGACTACTCAAGCGTGGCATTTGATTTTGCTTATATGAAGAAAAGTCTGGTGTATGCGCAGTTTGACCGCGAAGCCTTCTTTGAGGGACAAACATACGATGAAGGCTATTTCAATTATGAAACGGATGGTTTTGGTCCGGTATGCTATGATTATGAGACAACTGTGCAGTCGATCATTGATGCGATCAAACGTGATTGTGAAATGTCGGAAGAGTATAAGAAGAGAGTAGACAACTTCTATTACAAGACAGATACAGATAATTGCAAACGAGTATATGAGGCAATTTTAGCGATTGATCAGAATAAAGAAGCGTAAGAAGGGCGTCTTATATTATTTGATAAAATAGAGATATGACGCATAAAGTGCGCAGCAGCAACAGTTTGATCAATATACAAGAAAGCGAGGAAAAGAGGATCGCACGAATGAAGTGGATAAAAATACTATTTATTGGATGTTTTGTGGCGTTTATCGGGTTCACAGGGCTTAAGACGATAGCAGGCAAAGAGGCGAAAAGCCTGACAGAGGGAAGGAGTTTGACTCAATTTCCGGATCTGGATTATTCGGAAATGACGAAAGATTCATATCTTTCTGAGGTTGAGAATGCGTTTTCGGATCAGCTTAGCAGTCGCGAGAACAAAATCCACCAATATTATGATCTGACAGTAAATAAGCTTCATATGAAGTATGCCGGTTCAGTTTCTATTGGAAAAGACAATCAATTATTTGAACAACCGCAAGTGATCAATGACTATGTGGCATTTGACCGCGAAGTAAAGAAAATCGCTAAGGTTGTGAATAGAGAAGCTGCCAAGATCACAAAAAATGGCGCAAAGTTTCTTTTTATCAATTATCCACGTAAAGATGTAGGTGCTAAACAGTATCTGCCAAGTTATTATCCGGATTCTACGAAAGATTATCAACGATATATTCGTATACTTCGGCAAGAATTGTCGGACGATGTGATATTCATCGATGCAAATGAGCTGTTTCAAAAATATGATGGAGATGGATTACTGTATTACAAGACAGATCATCATGTAAATGCAAATGGTACGCAGCTTGTTTATGATGAAGTCATGAAATATGTGAAACAGCAGTTCCCGGCAACCCAGACAAAGTCATTGTCAGACTATCGAATCAAGCAAAAGGTGGTTGCCGGATCCTTTAACCGTAAGATTGGATATGTAGTGTCAGCCGGTAAAGAAGAGATTACTCTTCGACCAAAATGGAAACTAAAATATAAACGGCTAAACAGTAAGGCGCCGCTTTTTGGCAAAGGAGACACTTATGCCAGTGCGTTTATGGGTGGCGATTATGCGTATACGGATATTACGACACCTCAGAAGGATGCCGCTAAGATCATGATCAGCGGAAGTTCCTATACGAATGCATTGGAAGCGATGATCATTCCAAGCTGCAGAGAGATGATATCGTACGATTATCGCTATAATACGAAGTCCGGTACTTTGGCACAAGAAGCAGCAAAGCAATCTCCGGATTATGTGATCTATATACCAAATCAATCAGATGCTCATTTTTCCTATGAGACATTTCGTCAACATTTGGGATTAAGCAATAAGGCAGGAAAGGAATAGTATGGTTTTTAGTAGTGCTGTGTTCGTTTTTGGATTTATGCCGCTGTTGTTATTTTTATATTTTTTGGCGGAACCCCAATACCGTAATTATATATTATTGATATTTAGTCTGATCTTTTATGGCTGGGGCGGAGTTAATTATTTGCTGCTTATGTTAGCAGTGGTTATGTCGGATTATGTATTTGCAATTGCGATCGCGCAGATCAAGACACAGAAAATACGTAAGCTGTTTGTCGTGTTTTCAGTGGTCGTAAATCTGGGGGTGCTCGGTTATTACAAATACACGAATTTCTTTATTGAGAACATCAATCATTTCATCAAAAATGATATTAAAATTGCGACGATCGTATTGCCGATCGGTATATCGTTCTTTACGTTTCAGGCGATGAGTTATGTCATTGATGTATATCGTGGTGATGTTGCAGCACAGAAAAATCCGTTTTACGTTATGTTGTATGTATCGCTGTTTCCGCAGCTTGTAGCAGGTCCGATCGTCCGCTACAAAACCGTAGAAAATGAAATTGCACATCGACAGATACATATGGAGGATGTTGCAGACGGACTGGAACGGTTTATACTTGGTTTTGCAAAGAAGATCATTATTGCGAATAATGTAGGGGCATTGGCAGATAAAATTTTTGAAATGAATAGTATTGATATGCCGCTTGCCTGGCTTGGAGCAATTGCCTATACGCTGCAGATTTACTTTGATTTTTCGGCGTATTCGGATATGGCGATCGGTCTGGGACGTGTCTTTGGGTTTCATTTTGAGGAAAACTTTAACTTCCCGTATATCGCAAAATCGGTTGGTGACTTTTGGCGGCGCTGGCATATTTCATTAACTACGTGGTTCCGTGACTATGTATATATTCCGCTCGGTGGTAACCGCAAGGGGATGCCTCGGATGTATGTGAACATGTTCATTATATGGACACTTACCGGCATATGGCATGGCGCAGAGTGGAACTTTATTTTGTGGGGAATGTATTATTTTGTGTTTCAGGCGATTGAAAAGTTATTCCTTGGAAAATGGCTTGCGAAGATACCGCGTGTATTCCAGCATATATATACCATGTTTGTTGTGACACTTGGCTGGGTATTGTTCCGTTGCGATTCTGGATTATCTCAGTGTGTGACTTGGTTTAAGGCATTGTTCTCAGGTAATGTTACGAGCGAGGGAATGTCATTGCTGCATATGTATGCAGTACAGTATGGTGTTTATCTTGTACTTGGTGTGATTCTTTCCATGCCGATATATCGTGTTCTGAAAGCAGCAGTCTACAAGCGGATACAAAAGAACCGCATCTGCAAATGGGCATGTGCTGCAGCGGGATATGCGGTACTGTTAGCACTGTTTTATGTTAGTGTATTGTATTTGGTCAATTCCACGTACAATCCGTTTATTTACTTTAGATTCTAGGAGGTCTGAGATGAAACTGATCGACAAGACAACGATAAAATTTATTTTGGTTGGAATAGTGAATACACTTGTTGGTACCGGTGTTATGTTTTTGATGTATAATTTACTGCATGCAAGTTATTGGATCTCATCAGCATCGAATTACATCATTGGTAGTATTGTAAGCTACGTTTTGAACAAGTATTTTACATTTCAGAATAATGAGAAATCATTTGCGATGATCATTAAGTTTGTTATCAATATTTCCATCTGTTATCTGGCAGCATATGGCGTTGCCAAGCCGCTGGTGCGCATGGTATTAAGCGGCGCATCTAAAAGCATACAGGAAAATCTGGCAATGCTTGTCGGTATGGGATTGTTTGTTGTATTGAACTATTTTGGTCAGCGGTTTATCGTATTTAAGAAGGATGAGGCTTAATAGAGGTTTTGAAACTGTCATAAGTTTGCAGATTAAGAAAGGGCTAGAGGTATAGGATGAGTTTATTATCAATTATAATACCGGCATACAATGAAGGTGCATTGATCCAAAATACGGCTTCGGTTGTCGCAGATATCATGGAAAAACACAGTATAGATTATGAAATCGTATTTGTGAATGACGGATCAAAAGATGCGACATGGAATGAAATTCAAAAGGCACACCGGAATAATGAGAAAGTATGCGGAGTATGTTTCTCAAGGAACTTTGGAAAAGAAGGCGCAGTATTTGCCGGTTTGGAATATGCGAAAGGAGACTGCTGTGTCGTTATGGACTGTGATCTGCAGCATCCACCGGAGACGATCATAGAGATGTATCATCTGTGGGAGCGTGGATATGAGGTCATTGAGGGTGTCAAAGCAGATCGTGGTAAGGAAAGCTTTATACATAAAATATTTGTTAAAATGTTTTATGGCATGATGAGTGAGTCCACAGGAATTGATATGTCCAGAGCCTCTGATTTCAAATTGCTTGATCGCAAGGCGGTAGATGCCTTTATTGCACTGCCGGAGAGACATGTTTTTTTCAGAGCATTGTCCTCCTGGGTGGGATTTAAGACAACGAGTGTAGAATTTAATGTACAGGAGCGTGCTCAGGGAGAGTCAAAGTGGTCCTTTGCATCCCTGTTTCGTTATGCCATCAATAATGTCACATCGTTTTCAACGGCACCAATGCAGATTGTTATGGGATGTGGAATTGTTGTGTTTATATTCTCTCTTATTTTTTCAATATATTCTATCGTGAAATGGTTTATGGGATACTCTTTGGAGGGATTCACAACGGTTATTATTTTGCTGTTATTTATTGGAAGTGTATTGATGTTTGGCCTTGGAATTATAGGATATTATATAGCTAAAATATATGAAGAGGTTAAGCATAGACCACGTTATATTGTTAGAGAAACAACTGAGGATCATTAAGAATGATCCTCAGCGAATAGAATGGCGATCCCGTCTGCTTAGCGGATAAAATTGCGATCGCGCCATAATGTAAAGGTTACACTGTCGACAAGACAGTGTTTCTTTTTGTTATAAACGATAACGTGCATTCCGCCGGCAGGAGAAGTCAGCTCCTGATTGTTCATTTTAATGCTGCAGTCAGCATCGATAGTATTGTACTTTCCCTGACTGAGCAATGAGAACTGTTTAGCGTCAATCGTGCAGTTATAAGAGAGCTTTTCCGTTCCGGTATTTGAGTATAGCGCTTTGCCATCATCAATTACGGCAAGGAATGACTGACGAAATGTCGGTGTTTTTGATATGCCGCATTTTTTGAGTATTTTTTTATCTGTGCGATTAAGAAACTGTGAACCATCATCGTGTACAGACAAAAATGCAGTGTATCCTTTTTTACGGATTGCCCGCAGGTATTCGGTAAAGTCAGAGCATTTCGTGAAACGTCTTTCTGTATTTTTATAGATAAGATCAAAGCGTTCCTGCTTCACTGCTTTGACCGAATCTAATTTATAATGTTCCGCAAAAACCCGATTAGTCCAAAAAGTCGGGAATTCTGACAGATCGCATAACATATATTGTGCAGAGTACTTGGTTGCCGGTTCTGGAGTGATGTATGGAACAACAACCTGTTTCGCACCTTTGGCAACCTGAGTTTCTACATAATTGACGCGGTCAGTGGCTGATTTATAACTGGTTACGACATCATAGGCACCGTTTACACCTTGATAGAATGTAAATAGCAGCAATACTGTCATACCGGCACTGCGGGCAAAATGCAGCTCTTTGCGGTCGTAAGCCGTGCCTGCAAGTCCGATGGAGCATGCAATTACCAACAATATTGTCACACCGAATGTAACACGGTCAGTTTGACGTCCTGGAGAAAGGATCAGTGCATATTCACAGGCAAATGCAGCTAATCCGAAGAGAATCTCAGAGTAAATAAGCTCTTTTGTTTTCTTTTGATAAATATGCAGTATGATAAAGAAAGCAAGTAACAAGATGAGAACGATCTGTTTTGTAAATAAAAACTTTGTTGCGTTAGCAAATCGCTCCGCAATGATCAATAAAGGGTTTCGGTCATCGACAACACTCATCGCATATTGCGGGTCATTCATTCGAACGGAATGACCGGGCGAAAAGATTAATAATGCATAACCAATCAGCGTACCGATCAGACCTTCAAACATCCATGCTTTTAATTTGGTCTTGGTAAAAAGAGCATAGACAATCCATCCAAACATGATCATGATCAATGCACCGGAAGTGTTTTCACTGCTCCAACCGGCAACAACGGCTAATAGTATAAGCGGGATCTGTTGATACCAATGTTGACATGTGTTTTGACCATGAATAAAATACAGGCTGTACGGTAATAGCAAAGTGATGATCCAGACAGCCCCCCACATATAGTTGCATGTACCGACAAGCCATAGACATGTCTGTCCGATCACATCAACAAAAAGCCAAATGCTGCAGGGAATAAATAAGTAAGTCAGTGCGGAAATGTTTTTGGAAACTCGTGTATGTTTTGTTCCGTTAGCATGCAGATAAATGCAGTACGTAAGCCACAAAAACATTCCTGTATTTATAACGTCAAATAGTATTTTGTTTTGAGAGAGAAATACGCGTGCCAAAAAATGAGCGACAGAGCGTCCGTTCATATTCATGTATTGCATATATTCCTTGTGAAGCATATCAAGCAGAGATTTGCCACCCATATAAGTATAGTCATCAGCAACGTACGGGGTGAAAAGGTTAAAGCCCAAAAATACGAGCCCTGTTATAATAAACAGTATAATAAATGAATGATCCAGCAGGAAAATCGACAGTTGCTGCCACTTTTTTTTCATAATCGTTATCTCCTTAGCAATATTAATTATGCGTTATGCGCAGAAAGCGTGCGCAAATATATGATTAAATATGAATACACACTTCGATAATGGTAGCAGAATGCAAATATTATGTCAAATATAGATAGAGATTACGTCGGCGTTCATTCAAATATCATAATAGGCGTATCGTTGAAAAAAAGGGATGAATATGTTAACATGATACGCAGATTATATGAGGACACGATCATTATAAAAATGCAGAGAACTTAATAAGTGTTATAAAAGAATGGAGAACGCGATGCATCATGTAGAGAAACTATGTAATATTTTATATGTGTTATTATTTGGAATCCTATTAATTGTAGTAATGGGGTCTATGTTTACGTGGTCTTTTCGCATGGTATGGATCCTTCCAATATTTGTAGCATTGTTTATTATATATATTACGAAAAAGAAGAGAATATTGAAAGAAGAATGGTGTTCGGTGCTTTGGTATATTGTATATGGGGCGTGTTTGGTGTTTTTGATCGCGTTTTCCTTTTTGTGTGAAGTGGCACCATCTTGGGATTGGGGGCAGGTGCTGGAATCGGCATCAGAGTATGTGTTGAAAGGGACGTTAGATGCAAAAGAATATTATGCACGTTATACCAATAATCAACTTTGCCTGATCT
>ERZ791641.1150-NODE-1150-length-13574-cov-2.949552_pt1 | contig 13574 bp, 11 predicted proteins | sample MGYA00510055_ERZ791641 | MGnify/ENA primary metagenome ERZ791641 (study PRJEB30046, sample SAMN00715226) | human gut metagenome | study: EMG produced TPA metagenomics assembly of the A metagenome-wide association study of gut microbiota in type 2... | reverse complement strand
CTCATCAAGTGTGGTCCGGCACAGAACTCAATGAAATCGCCCTGCTGATAGAAGGATAATGTCTCATCGTCTCCATGCTCTTTGATCATCTCTACTTTATATGGCTCATCGCGCTCTGTCATCAGCTTGATCGCCTCATCCTTAGGCAATGTAAAATACTCCAACTTATCGCCTTTTTTGATGATCTTCTTCATCTCTTTTTCAATCGCATCTAAGTCTTCTCTTGTCAGACTTGGCATATCAAAATCATAATAAAAACCGTTGTCGATCGCAGGTCCGATCGTCAGCTTTGCGTCCGGATACAAGTGCTTTACTGCCTCTGCCATAACGTGTGCACAGGTATGGCGGTATGCTTTCTTACCTTCCTCAGAATCGAAGGTTAAAATATTCAAGGTACAATCTTTATCTACGGTAGTTCGAAGATCAACGATCTTTCCATCTACTTCTGCGACACAAGCAACACGTGCCAGACCTTCACTAATATCTTTTGCAATATCAATGACTGCCATTGCACTCTCATACTCTTTGAAAGAGCCATCTTTTAATGTAATCTTCATGATTTTCCTCTTTTCTGTGCTGCGTGTTATTATAACTACACCGTCAGGCAGCACACGGACGGCGAAGTTGTAAGCATTGTTCGGAAAGGGCAGAACTTTTTTGTTTTATAGGAAACGAGCAGTTTCCTATAAAATAAAAAAGTCCCTTCTATATCTCTATAGAAGGGACGTAATATCAGCGCGGTTCCACCCTTGTTCAGTGAGCATCTTCTGTCACTGCAACTCATTCGACGATAACGGTGTCGGCCGGACCGGATTGGGGTCACTCCGAGGTAGTTTTCCACTTCTTTGTGATAAGATGTTCCAGCGCCTCGGCATCTGCCGATTCCCATCTCTCTCTGTCATCACGCATGAAATGTACTCGTCTCATCAACGTTTTCACTTCTTCGTATTCGTAATCTTAATACTATCTTTTCACTTTGTCAACAGATTATTTTCTTTCAATAGGAATTACTTTCAACAATATAATGTTTTTCTTCATATTCTTCACCATTCCTTTTCTATTTTATTTTAACACAATTTTCTTTAAATTTGCATTTTCAGTAAGGGTATTATACGAAAATGATAATGCAGCTAACTTCTCAAAATAGTCTCCTCTTACATTGTATTCACCACTACCTGCCGCTTGATATAACTGATTGTTTTCAGATAATAAAATCGGCGCTGATGAATTTGAATTTTCATCTACTTCATGGAAAATCACAAAACGTGTTTTTTTGTGTTTCAATATGACATCTGTTGTAAAAACATCTAATTTATTAATACTTCCACCTGTAAATTTTCCATTACGATATAACATAGTATATTCAAATATACTTTGTTTGTCTTTAGAAAAAACAAATAAATCAACCATCGTCTTATTGATACTATTGTCCTTTGGTTTCCAATAATAAATAGCGGTTTTAGATACATAAAATTCTTTTTGACCGCTTACCGGTAAATCAGGAGTTTCTTTTGCTATTGCATCCACAAGGCTTGTTAAATCCTTATATTTTTCATTATCTTCAAAAAACTCATCTACATTCACAAACATTTTTTTTTCTATATGACTTCCTACTTTCTTTGCATCAAGACAGAATGCAGTATTCATATCGTTTCTGTTAGAATAGCTATCGGATTCCTTATGGTTACTTTTTGCTCTTTCATGTGCATTATTATCTACATAATGCTTATGCAAACATACACTTATCAACACAGTTGCCACCAAAAATATTACAATACAATATGTTCTTTTCATAGATTACCTCTTCCTTTCCATGTAGCCACCATTAACAATAATTATTTACAAACTTTATTCTATAAATTTTTGTAAAACCACTTTTTCCCTTTTTATAGTCACTATTATGTTATAAAAACAATATGCATATACAATTGACATATTATATGATGATCTGCTTTGTACATACACCCCAAATACAACAACTAATAATGAAATCACAATATAACTTACCACTTTTAATAGAGCTCTCATTCTTTTCCTTTCTGAGAATTTTTTTCTTCCTTCACACAACGGCAATATAGAATAATACCGGCTTGCTGCACGGAAACTTCCCACTTTGTCAATCGGTGAGTTCACTTTTTTTCTGATAATATTTTTGTACAATATCTTTTTTATCGCGTTTGCGGATCGGGATCACCATGCCGTTTTTCATATGAAAATCGTAATCAATGACGCCATCGACCTGCTCCACGTTAATAATATAGCTTTGATTACAGCGCAAAAAATATTTCATATTGAGTTTTTGCTCGATCGTGTTAAGCCGCTGATATGCACGATATTTTTCATCTCCATGATAAATATATACCACGCGCCCCTCCGACTCTATCACACTAATTTCTCTCTGTTTAATGCAGAATTTCTTCTGCTGAACGCTGAAACGCAAAAACTCCATATCTTCATCATGTGTACTGACCTGATTTCTCGAAAAGTAATCACATATCGTTGCACGTACCTGCATTACATCATAGGGTTTCATCAGATATGCAAACGCATGCAGTTCATAGCCTTCCCGCAGATATTGATCACTTCCGGTTGCCAATATGATCTCCACTTTGACATCTTTTTTACGAATCGCACGTCCGGTTGCAATACCATCCATCTCTTTCATAAAAACATCCAAAAAGATCAGGTCATAATCTCCTCTTGAAAAATTACGCTGTAACTTTTCACCTGAGGAAAACTCCACGATCAACACTTCCTGATGTAGTTCCTGTAAAACTGCCGTTACTATTTTGCGAAGTAATCTTCTTTCCACCTCATTGTCATCACATAATGCTATTTTTATCATACTCATCCTCCATGTATCCGTTCATCTACTGCCAAAGGAATGGACACATATTTATACTCCCTGCTTTATCTTTTATTCCTGTGCTGCGATCATCATCGCAGGTATGATCTGCTTCTTACGAGAAACCGTATCCTGCAAAATGATCTGCTTCGTATCTTCAGGCAGATGAAATGCTTTCAGTGCCAATTCTCTTGCCCCATTGCCATGATACAATAGCTCTGTCGTACCCTGCAAAATGTCGGTCAGCATAAAGAACAACATCTCCACCTCATGGTTGGCAAGCGCCTTTTCCATATATGGTAACAATTTATCCTTGATCGCAACAAGTTCCTGACGATCCATCGAAGTGATCTGTCCAACCCCAAAGACAAGGTCATTTGCCACAAATTTCTTGAAATCCTGATAGAAAATTTCTTCCGGAGATTTCGAAGATAATTTGCTGCCCGCCGCAAACATTTCTGCCGCATACTGTTCCGTATCAATGCCGGCAATCTCTGCCAGCGCCTCTGCCGCCTCGCGGTCTGTATCTGTGCAGGTCGGAGAACGATAAATCAGCGTATCGGACAAGATTGCGGAGCACAATAACCCGGCAATCTTCTCTGTGAGTTCCACACCTGACTCGCGGTACATTTGATAAATGATCGTTGCCGTACAGCCTAACGGCTGATTGCGGAAAAATACCGGTCCCATTGTTTCAATACTTCCAATACGGTGATGATCGATAATCTCGATAATCTCGGCCTCTTCCATGCCATCTACTGCCTGTGTCAGCTCATTATGATCTACTAAGATCAGCTTTTTCTTACGCGCGCCGAGCAGACTTCGACGGGAAATCATACCAAAATAATTCTCATTCCAATCCAGGATTGGGAAATCCCGGTATCTCTTTTTCGCCATCGTGTCACGAATATCATCCAAATATTCTCCCAGACCAAACGTAATCAGATTTTCACTCTTCATAAAGAAACGGATTGGGATACTCTGGTTTATCAGACGTGATGCCGTAAACGTATCATAAGGCGTTTTGATAATATAACAGCCCCTGCTTTCTGCAAGACGGCTGATCGTATAAGAAACCAATGCTCCATCACAGACAATAATACATTTTGCGCCCATCTCAATGGCACAAAGCTGTGACTCATAACGGTTTCCCAATATGACGATATCATCTTTTTCGATATAGCTTTCCATCAGATCCGGGTTAGCGGCTGCAATCAGGCACTTACCGGAAGTAATCTCCTCATCCATATCACCGTGTATCATATCGCCATCTAAGGTTTCTACAATATTATGAAATGGTGTCCCTGCTTTTGAAATGATACGGCTGTCATACACATCCATGTAGGATTTCGCAATATCTTCAATCGTGATCAACCCCAACAGCTTTTGGGAAGCATCGACGATTGGAAGTGTCTGCAGCGTGTCTGTTTTCATCAACTCCCATGCACGTTTCAAAGATATTTCCTGACTAACACCAGTCACTCTCTGCACATCAATATCAATAACCTGTGTCCGGACATCGCCCATATAGTCGGGTGCCGACACACCAAAATGCTTCAACACAAACTGCGTTTCTGCATTGATCTGTCCCGCTCTCTTCGGGATATATTTTTCTCCGGTACTCTGCGACTTCAGATTCGCATATGCAATCGCTGAGCAAACGGAATCAGTATCCGGATTGATATGACCGATCACATTCACCACGGATTCATATTTATATGCCATACTTAACCTCCATGCATCTGATATCCTGACTTCAAAATCCAGTCAAGTCTAACTTCCACGATTGTTTATCGATAGTCCTGCTCTGTATATTGTGAAATATCAATAATATATTTAAATCTTCTTGCCAACGCCGGAACAAAACGGAATAACTGATCCAACGTCGCTCCCTCATCCGATAAGATCACTGCAAAGTCACCGTAATATTCATCCATAATGGAGAAAATCTTCGTGATCGTTGGGAATAACAGATCTGCCGCTCTGGTAACTAACAGACAGTTGCCTTTAAGCTGTGACTTAAACTGCATTAGATCCATACTATTTAACTGTTCTGCATCAATACGCGCGATACGTCCTGCACTTAAATATCCTGTTTCCCGCATAACCATTGCTATTTTCTTGGATATTCCAAGAATACGTTCTTCTCCATCTCCCATCAAAACAAAATGAGATGGATCCAGTTCTCCTCCGATCAAGATCAAAATATCGGCAAAAGAACGATGTAACGCACGTGTCGTTGGCAAATCCTTTTCCGGCAGCGTTTCTCCGGTCAAAGACTGGCTGATCACTGCTTCCTGCTGCTGTACTTCTTTTTCTAATTCGTCCATTAATACCGCCTCCGCTGTTTGTTCTGTGCCAGCGATCTGCTGCTCTGGCAGCGGATCACCATCTTCGTTTGGTATTTGTGTTTCCTCTGATGTGTTAATTTCTGACTCGGCAGTCATTGCCGCATCCCGTTCCGTCTGTCCGTTGAAAGCTGCATCAACGACATCGTCATTCACCGGCTGTTCTACACTGCCGGATACATTTTCTTCTGCAGACTGCTCCGGTAAAGATTCTCTCTCTGCCTCCGGTGGAATAACCACTGTCTCCTGAAACATCGGTTCTTCCGGTACATCCACGGTCGGAATGACATTCGTCTGCGCCATATCTGTCTCTTCTGCTGTAACTTCTTTGTTCTGAGAAGAGAGTGGAACATACTCTTTTGTTGGTGTCTGTGCAGATGATTCTGTCATACGCTCAAATACTTCATTTGTTTTATTTGGCAATTCCTGATATACAGCAACTGCTTTTTCTTTTAACTGTTCATTTTGCTCCGCCTCATAAATAGCAGAGATCTCTGCCGCAAGGTCCTGTGTGATCCCGGTTCCTGACTGTGAAATTCTTGGAAAATCTGCAGGATTGATCGCGCTGTACTTATTGTCTGCCGGTTGGGCTGTAACCGTTGTCTGCGACGCCCTAGGCTCTTGTGGTTCTTTGGCCGGCTCTGACGCAGTCTCCATTGCAATGTTCTCCGACTCTGCGTCTACCGGAGCATCCGAAAAGATTTCCTGCGCCTCTTCTGTCGCAGCCGGTTCCACCGGAGTCTCCGGTTTCCATATATCTGTAGATTCCTCTTCTGCTGACTTCTCTGTACTCTCTGTCGATGCAGACTGTTCGTCCATCTCCGACTCGCTTTCCTGCTCCTCCTCAGATATTGTCTTAACCATCGTCTCCTCAAACTTCGCAGGATCTACTTTCTTAAGATATTTCATCTCCTGTTCATTTCCTGCCTCCAAATATTCATTCAACGCCGGAAGTGATCCGGTATCATCCGGATTTGGTTTCTCGGTCTTAACTGTAAAATCCTTATCATCCATAAAAGGCAGCGGATTTTTCTCTTCAATATGCTCCAGCAAAAGCTTGGCGCGTTCTACGATCTCGCCCTGACCAAACCATAACTTAATATCTTCGCATTCTTCCGCACATTCCTCGTAGCGCCCCGCCTGCTGATACAGTTTCGCTAACTCATATGCCCACTCTTCTATGTATTCTTCTTCTTTGAGACTCTTTAATGTGTCGATCAACTGACTGATCGGCACGCCCGCAGCTTTATCAATGCGGTACCGTAAGATCAAAGCATCTCTATTATTTGGATTCATGCGTACAAATTCTTTATAATAGCTTTCTGCATCGTCCAGTTCATTGGTGCGTATCGCCAAATAGATCAAACGATATAAAATACGGCGTGTTCTGGACTTTTTATAAATCCTCAGATAAGTTGCCTTCGCCGCCTCAAACTGCTCTGTGCGGGTGTACACCTCCGCAAATACCTTGAGGTCACTGATATTACGAACCTGACGCATGTCTAACGTCTGGATGACCGTCAATGCTTTCTTATATTTTCTTTCTTCCGCTAAATGATGCACCTGTGCAATGCGGATCGCTATTTCATATTGTCTCATATCTTCCTCCATGTCATTTACTTTAATTATTTAAAGCAAAATAAGTGCGGTACAGATCTTCTCTGCGATCTGCCCTAGTGCTGAATTTGTGACGCAATGACCACGCTCTGTCATCCAGATCACAAACAAGAATTCCTTCCCTGCCGGACAGCATTCCTAAAATATTACCGATCGAATCTACTGCCATGCTGTCTCCGGAATACGCACAGCCATCATGCATTCCCACGCAATTCACGCCGACTACATAAGACTGTGTTTCGATCGCACGTGCCCGCAGTAGTGTCTGCCAATGTTCCCGCCTGATCTGTGGCCAGTTAGCGATCACCAGCAAAACATCCGCTTCCCGTGCTGCGATCTGAAAGATCTCCGGAAAACGTAGATCATAACAGATAAACAGGGCTATCTTCCGTCCCAAAAACGGGACAGTAACAATTTCATTTCCTTTGGCATAACAATCCGATTCACCCCCATAAGTAAACGGATGCATTTTTTTATATTCTCCGACTACCGTTCCCTCTTTGTCCAATAGTGTAAGGCGATTGGTTACAAGCTTTTCTTCTCCCTCCGGGCTTGCTGCCCATCCAAAGCCAATGGCAAGATTGTAAGATTTTGCCAATTCTTTCATTCGCTGCACTGTGCGAGAATCCTTAGGATCTTCTGCCACTTTTGCCGTGTTTAGAGTGACTCCGGTAAAGCTCATCTCCGGAAATATAATGCATTCTGCCGCGGCTTCCGCTGCCTGCTTGATCAGCGTCTCCGCTCTATCTATAGATGCATCTGCATTCTCCCACACCATGTCCAGTTGTCCAAGTGCTATCCGCATTTGTAATCACCAAACCTTTCTCGATGCATTTCATTAAGAATCTATCTCCCCACTATCTTATTCAGTATAGCACAACTCCATATGATTTGCGACAGTTTTTGCAAGGAAAATTTGAACAATCTGACAACTCAACATATAAGAGTTCGAAGATCCATGATAAATACATAGTCAAAAAAAAAGATGTGTGCTATAATAATCACAATATTTTATCGAAATGTTCTCTCCGTATAGAGACGTTTCAGAATGGAGGAAAAAATGAACATACAATCAGTAAATGACAAAGCATTTGAAGTATATGGACGCGTCGTAGACGGTTACGATTATGCCGAACTACTTGCCACCTTGGAGAAGTGCTCTGAGAAGCCTGCCGATTCTGTGATCTACGTTCCGGGCTGTGCTGAGTTAGAGGCAACACCTGCTTACAAGGATCTTCAGATCAACTGCTATGGCGGTATGCCGATCCAGATTGGTTACTGTAATGGAACAAATACCAAGTTAAATTGTTTTGAATATCATCGCGACAGCGAGATCGATATTGCTGCAGATGATGTCATCTTATTGGTAGCAAGACAGCAGGATATACAGGATGGCAAGATTGATTCATCCAAGACAGAAGCTTTCTTATGTCCAAAGGGAACTGCTGTAGAGCTCTACGCAACGACCTTACATTATGCACCATGCAGTGCCAAGCTTGGTGAAGGTTTCCGTGTTGTTATCGTACTCCCTAAGGGCACAAACGAAGATAAGCCTGCTTTGACCGTTAAGAATGCAGAAGATAATCTTCTGTGGGCTCAGAACAAGTGGCTTCTTGCTCATAAAGATACTGCTGAAGCAGCAGACGGCGCACATATTGGAATCACTGGCGATAACATCGATATTGCTGATTTGATCAAATAGATTTGGAGAAACTCCTATGAATTTACCAGAAGCATTTTTAGCACGTATGAAAAAACAGCTTGGTGCGGAATATGATGCATTTGTCGCATCCTATGATGCGGATACTTCTTATGGACTTCGCTTAAATCTTTTAAAAGGGACTGTGGATGAGATCATCCCAGTCCTTCCTTTTGCCTTGACGAATGTCCCATGGATTCCGGAAGGATTTCATGTAAGCAGCGCCGAACGCCCCGGCAAACATATATTACATGAGGCCGGAGCATATTATATTCAAGATCCAAGTGCTATGTCTGTTATCACATTGCTAGATCCGATGCCGGGCGAGCGTATTCTCGATCTCTGCGCGGCTCCCGGCGGCAAAAGTACCGGGATTGCTGCCCGTATGCAGGGGCAGGGACTGCTCGTTTCCAATGAGATCATTCCCGGCAGAGCGAAGATCCTATCTCAAAATGTAGAACGAATGGGCACTACCAATGCACTGGTCTGTAACGAATCACCGGAACGTATTGCCTCGCATTTTCCGCTCTTTTTTGATCGTATCGTAGTGGATGCTCCCTGTTCCGGGGGGGGGATGTTCCGCAAAGATGCCGGTGCCATTTCTGAATGGTCACCAGAAAATGTCACACTTTGCAAAGAACGTCAGGAAATGATCTTAGCTTATGCCGATGCCATGTTAAAACCCGGCGGTGTCTTGGTGTATTCTACCTGTACATTTGCGCCGCAGGAGGATGAAGAACAAGTGTCCGACTTTTTGGATAAACATGACGAATATTTTATCGAACCGTGGGAAGATTTTCTTCCGACAGACTGTGGCATTAAAGATGGCACCATTGCAGGTGCCATGCGTTTATATCCCCATCTGATCTCTGGTGAAGGGCACTTCGCTGTGCGTCTGCGCAAGGGGCAGGGCGATCCACACACAGCATTGGATACTTCTGATCCGATCGACACACGTCAAAAACGAGCCAAAAAAAATTCGAAAAAAGCGTCAAAAAGCACTTTTGATCTGTCCTATTTTACGGACTTTGCAAAACAAGTTTTTACAAATGAACCCCTAGATATTGCAATGGACTCCCTTACTGTTTTTGGAGATGAACTCTATGCGCTCCCAGCGGAGACTCCATCTCTAAAGGGACTCAAAGTAATTCGTCCGGGACTACACTTGGGAACCCTTAAGAAAAATCGTTTCGAACCATCGTATGCGCTTGCCAAAGCATTATGTTCAGATTCTATGCTTTCTTATGAAACTACAGAGGAAGAAGCTGCAAGGTATCTGCACGGAGAGACGCTGATGACCTCTACCTCATTGCAGGGATGGATGCTTGTGTGCTATCAGGGATTTCCATTAGGGTTTGCCAAAGCCACAAAAGGCATACTGAAAAATCATTATCCAAAAGGGTTGCGAACACAATATTAAAGAAGCTCCACAGAACAAAGAGTCGCTTGCGACTCTTTCGCGCTCGAGCGGTGCTGTTTGCAGCTAACTTCTTCTCCGCGAGATGCGCATCCTCGCGGAGCGTTTTTTGCTTTATAGGAAACGAGAAGTTTCCTATAAAGTCAAAAACAGAGCAAAACGCTGGTTTTGCTCTGTAATTTGTTCGCTATTAGCACTTATCGCAAATGCTACTTGATGACTTTCACTTTTATCTTGTATCGTTTCTTTAAAAATTTTCGTTCCTTATACATTTCTGAGTTCTTTGGTGTTTTTATGGTAATGTTGGAAAGGTTGCACTTTAATCCCCGATAATAAAATATGCTGTCAATGTACATCCAAAGATTTTTTATGCCTTTAGGAACCGTCACACTTCTCAGTTTCGGGCAACTAGTAAACACATATTCTCCAAGTTTCTTAACTCCTTTTTTTAGCACTACAGACTTTAACTTTTTGCAATCTGAAAATGTTTCATCCAATTCCACTTTTCCGTATATGGTTATCTTCTTCAAAGCAGATTCTTGAAATGCACTCCCGCCCAATTCTTTCAGTTTCCTAGGCATCCTAATGTAATTCAACGAACAGCGCACAAACGCACTCTGTCCAATCACCTTTACCGTATCCGGCAGGATCACCTTTTTAATGTTGGTGCAGAAGGAAAAAGCGAAATCTGCTATCTTTGTTGTTCCCTTTTTTACTTTGACCGTTTTTGCCATATACTTCCTTGGTACAAGAAGCAGTTTCTTTCCATTTTTCGTATACAACATTCCCTTGTATGACCTATACCACTTGTTAGCCGATGCCACGTTAAATTTCTTCAGATGTACCAGATAAGACTGCAGTTCTCCGCAATACCCTTCCGTCAGCCCTATTCCTGCATAAATATTTATAACCTTGACTGTCTTCGGAATACTCAAGTACTCAACCTTTGGAACCGGATTGTCCTCATGTTCTCCGTAAAATTCATCTCGAAAATAGTAATTTGAGCTACAGCTAAATACATCCATCAGTTCAATCTTCGTTACTGTTTTACCATTGATCTTCTCCGGTACGGCAACCTTTTTTTGTTCCATTGGTATCGCAACGATCGTTGCCGTATTCTTCTTATCCGAATAAAGATAAGTAAATCCGTCTTTCTGACCAAATTTACCATAATCCTCCGCAAATTCGGTAAAATATCTTTCACACAGTTTTACGTATCTGTCATCCGCATTTGCCGTTGTCGACTTCGAAAATATTGTTACGATACACAATAGTATCATCACTGCATAATACCTGCTTTTCATAATAATCACCTGTCCTTTCCTGCATCTCCGCCACATAATTACTGACTGTTACTGATAACTTTATTTCATAATAAATCAACCATCTCCCCGCGAATATGTTCGCCATGTGGATGTTGGTGCAAATGACGTATCCAACTTTCTTGCATATGTATAAATCCTAAACATGCATATATTATTTTTTCTGGGAACCACTGTATCATATGTCCCGCCGAAATTATTAAATACATTATGGTCAAACTTATTATGAATGTAATAATAATCTTTCAGCAATCCTGTAACCACAACCTTGGCACCATGGGTATATCTTCTTCCACTTGAGCCCGGTTTATCCGCATAATTTTGATGTGATTTCTTTTTTCTTCCGGAATCCGCCACGTTATCATCCAAAGCCGAATATGTCATTCCTGTCGTTGATGTATAAGCATCTAATTTATCTATAATTTTCTTATACTCATCTTTGGTAAATATATTCTTTCCTCCTTCTCCGATCATATTGGCCTTAAGTTCTTTTTTCATGGTGTCACTATTTGGCACAATCGATTTGTGAGAAAATGCATCCCCTGCTACATGCAGTGCCATTCCAAGCACCCGCAGTGCTCTGTTATTGGCAGCCGCATTGGTCCCGGTATAGGCATTTGGGATGTTATAAGCCTTACCGCCTTTTTTAAGTTCTTTGGTGCAGATAATATTGATCGCCTTATTGATATATGACAGATTTGCCAGATCAATGACTGCACCTTTGGCAGAATCACTGTTCATGATCTCCGTTATGCTCTTACTCGGATTCTTTTTCTGTAAATATGCGATCTTATACAGGTAGTAGACTGTTGTAATATAATTGGTAAATTTGTGCGCATGCAGGTTCGGTACATCCTTTGCCAAGGTGAGTTTTGTACCCCCGCTTGTTCCACTGCAGGTATCCACTGCCAGACTAACCGCTTTTAGCACAGCTATCTTTTTATCCGTGTATTTTGATTTCAAGTTCGCATCCGATACAGCATCGCTAATAAGACTATTGTGTCCTTTTTCCATCCACTTCGCCACCACTCCCGGTATCTCATACCGGTCATCTGCAGTAACATGGCTCCCACACTCCGGCAGATCACTTGTGCTGCAATTAGGCTTATAAACAGCATCAAAATCTTTCGCCAATTCCGATGCAGCTTTATAGTCTACGATCTTTCCGTTCCCATCAGCAAACTGTTTGGCACTGACATCCATGCATTGTCGTATCTTATCGGCGGACCAGTCTGCATGGTTCTCCCACAGCTTCGCCGCTACCGCAGCAATATGCGGTACTGCCATACTGGTACCGGATTCTACAGTCAATCCTCCCAACTGGACAAGTACCGGAATATACTCTCCCGGTGCTGACAGTTCAACTCCCGCTCCCTGTACCGAACAGTCTGCCGGCGACATATCTGCACTGACACCACCAACAGCCATGACTTCCTCATATGCGGCCGGATATAATATTTGATCCGCTTCTTTATCATTTCCCGCTGCTGCTATCATCAGAATGCCTTTGTCTGCAACAGATTTAATCTCTTCTCTTAAAATATCGGAATCGTAATTCGTACCAAAGCTCATGTTGATAATATCAATACCATTTTCTTCACACCACTGCAGCGCCGCAACCACTCTGCTGATCGGTGCTTCGTTGTTTTCATCCAAGATCCGCACGGAATAGACTTCCAGATCATCATCGATTCCCGTCACACCATTGTCATCATCTTTCGCACAGATGATACTGGCAACTGCCGTTCCATGACCGGTCATATCACAGCATAGAACAGAGGATTCTTCCCCGGCGTACAGAAGATCCACACGGTCAGCCACATCAATATCTTCTGTAATGTCTACCCCGGAATCGATCACAGCGATCTTCTTTTTGCCGTTTTCTGCCGTCTTCGGTTTGTCAGATACTCCACGCTCCACATTGACCGCATCAATATTCCATGCTTCCTTAGCAAACTGAATGATCTGGTCTGCTTCATCCGATTCACAGCCGCTTACTATTTCGTCACGTTCTACGGATACCACTCCGGACTCCTGTTCCAATTGCTGTGCTTGTGAATCGGTTAGTGCCAAGCTCACACAGCCGGAACTTTCCAATAATTCTGCTGTACTTTCATTGTGATCCACAGTGTCATACTCTTCTGCCAGCTTGTCAAGCTTATGTCGATCTGCCACGTTCACGATGTAATCTTTTGCTGTTTCTTTGTGCGCTGCCGCACGAACTGTAAATGTCTCTTGTGCCCCGCCAAGGATCATAGATGCCGCCAATATGCTGACCACGATCCCTTTCCTTACTCGTTTCTTTTTCATTTGCTCCTCCTTACCC
>ERZ791641.1149-NODE-1149-length-13589-cov-49.921753_pt1 | contig 13589 bp, 15 predicted proteins | sample MGYA00510055_ERZ791641 | MGnify/ENA primary metagenome ERZ791641 (study PRJEB30046, sample SAMN00715226) | human gut metagenome | study: EMG produced TPA metagenomics assembly of the A metagenome-wide association study of gut microbiota in type 2... | reverse complement strand
GATGGGTAAGAATCAAAGTACGGCTGAAATCCATGTCTTTCACCACCTGCAAGGCTGACAGCGTCTTGCCGAAACGCATCTTGGCGTTCCAAAGCATCTGGTTACTTTTCTTGAATTGCTTCTTGGTCTTTTCAATGGCTTCCCGTTGTTCGGGACGGAACACAATCGGTGTTTGGTCGTGTGATATCTCGGCCGAAGACAATGATTCCCGTCCTTCCTTCACGGCCGTTATTGCCCGCTTAACGGTTTCAAGGTCAGTGATGAACCACTCATTGGCTTTGTTTTCGGTATCGAATATCTTTTTCTTGATGCCGGAACGTTCCAAAACGCTATGCACTTCCTTGTCGTTGAAAGAACACAAGCCTTTTCTGCTGTTGTATATGGTAAGTTCCGTATATAAGAGGTCGTATACGATACCTGCCGTCTGTGTGTATTGGTTGATGCGTTTCTTCGCGGACTCGTTGAGAGCCTTGCTGTTCGGAGCAAGGTCGAAGACATTGTCGTTGTCGCAAGTGGCTTCGCCCACTTTCAGGCATCCCCTGTGTGCGGCATCATTGATGCGGAACACATATATCAGTTTTAATTTTAGTGAAGATGTGAATTTCATACTGCACTATTTTATGAGGTCGATAAATCGGATTCGTTTTCCCATTTTTCCTGTTTTAGGGTCTTTGGCCCGCCAGTCCTTGATTTGGCAATAGATACCGTTGTGCCTGCGGATGTCATCTTTCTGACAGCCTTCGCATTGACTGACTTCTTCCCTTGTCCCGAACAAGTCGGCTACAACCGTCCGACGTTCACAGCAACTATTCGGCACGACACCTTTAAGCCCGTCCATCTGCCAGACGTTCCATGAAATGATGTAGGCGATATAATTGATGGATTTCAACAAGGGTCGCTTGCCGAACTTTTGTTGATAGTATTCGATAAAGGAGATAAGCATGGATTCACGGGCAATCAGCAAGTTATCGCCTTGCCATTCGTAAGCGTATATACTTTTGTACGCTTCCTGTACCCATTCCAACCATTCGCCGGAAGTTTCCGTGTTTTCGCCAACTACCCGCAACTTACGGTCAAGCAAACCAATGCGTTCCTCAATAGGAATGGTCTCTCCCGTTGTGGTGTCATAGCGACTGACGATATAAGGGGCTTCCCCGCAGGTTATCTCCAGCCGGTTGTCACGTACATAGTCTTTCCAAGTCTTACCTTCCGGAAATTGAATTTTCTTTGAGCTGGGTCTCCACCGATGACAACCCTGTTCATCGGTGTACTCCGTATTGAACACATCCTTTCTTCCAAACCATGCTTCATCGATCAGATTGTTCTGTGCATTGCATATCCATGACGGAGTGAATACCTCTGCCATTTCTCGCGAACGTGCGGTTTGGGTGTCACGACTTTTGAGGATACGCGGCATGATGACATGCCCGTTATCTCTGGTAATAAGACAGGGAAGAATTGGCGAATCATATTGATACCCTTCGCCTAGATATTCATAATCGGAAGTAGCCCAAAAGATATTGCGCTGAATATCCTCCTTGCTCGTTGTATGGTCTTTGAGCAGGATATTCAACAGTTCGGGCGAGAGCCGAAAGATACTATCTTCCAATATGTCAACTTCAACGGGCATTTTATTTCAAGTTTACGCCCGTCTCTTATAGAAATAAGGGAAAAAGGTTCTTCTCTTACCAAGAGACGGATGAGTTGCCTTATTCCATTGATATTGAGTTGTATTTTCCCTCTTTATGGATAATTTCGCAAAACATCCGATATTCCTCGCAAAACAAAAGCATGGCAATAAGTAAGATTTTCAGCGTTTTATATCCTAAAAATCATTATTTTGCGTAATTTTGCATTGTAATATCCGTCTCTTGGTAAGCGTTGGACTGATTCGCAAAACATTCACGACTTTACAGCAAATCCAGTATCTTCTTATTGGCTTTATCCACCACTGTAGTATCTAATGATGCAAGATAAATCTGTGTGGTGTTCTCAGAATCATGCCCCATGCCCTCGCTGATGACGGATATAGGCACATTACGGCTCTTGGCGACACTTGCCCACGAATGCCGACCGACATACATTGTCAAGGGTATCAGCAGATTCAGATTCTTCCCGATTTTCTTCAGCAAATGGTTCACCCGATGAAGTTCGTTGGCATATTGCTTCCGATAATCTTCATTCCGTTTTGTGATAATTGGTAGCAGGTACTCTGTTTCGTTTATCGGATATTTGTCAAGAATCTCTTGCATACACTTTTCCCATTTGATGAATAGCTGTTGCCCCGTTTTACGTCTGCGATAAGAAAGAATCCCGTTTTGCAAATCCTTCTTCCTCAAATAAGCCATATCAATGAATGACATTCCTCTTGTATAGAAACAGAACAGGAACATATCACGCGCATAATCAAGATTGGGCTTCAACGACAAGTCTAATCCTTTGATGCGTTTAAGGTCGTTGAGCGATATGGCTCGCTTCATGGTTTTCTCCACTCCTGTATAAACGGACTTGAACGGATGCCGTTGCTCGGTCAATCCGGCTTCCACCGCACGGTTATAAACCGCTTTCAGGATACGCATATAAAAGGATATGGTATTGGGCGTATTTCCCCTGCTTTTTAGATAAGCCTCGTACTCTGCAAACAAATCTGCGTTAAGCTGGTCAAACAAGACCTCCTTATCATTCATAAAGCTACTGAAACTTCTGAGGGCGGCTGTATAGGTTTCCGAGGTGCGTATCTTTCCCAAGCGTTTCAGTCTCGCTATCTGCTGGCTGATGTAAGCGTTAAACGACTGTTCCTGCCTGTTGTCATGAAAGTGTATGACTATATCATCCGTTACAAATATGCCGGATTGGGATAACGCATGTATAATCTTGTTCAGCCTGTCCTTGTCCCACGTGATGCGTGAACCGATTGAAAGCAGATAGTTGTTCCGCTCTTGTTCAGTAGATAGATGATGCAAGACAATGGTTTCGGAATGGCAGTCCCATTCCGAAACGAAAAGTTTATACTCGGTGTTTATCTGTCTTACCACACGGTTGTGAATGACCTGATAGTAGAGTGTACCCTCCCTGCCGTTCACGGTGGAGGGACGAAACTTGACCTTTACCGATGCCATATCAATCGGATTTTGATTTGATACTCTCCTGCATCAGGCTGTCGGAAACCGCTTTCAGGGATGTTTCATACCCATCAGCCTGCTTCCGTATCCACTCAATGGCCTTCTCGTCTCGGTGGATGTCAAACACCTTGTTCAACCAAAGCAAATCATTGGCATCACATCCACCCCAAGAGCGGATAGCACGGAACCTCAACGCATCATCGGAATACTTCCTATTGGACTGCCATTGCAAGATATTGCCACACAGGGATAAGGCACATGCCACACCCAATCCCACAACGAAAGAAAAAGCCTTGCTTGACTTGATGTCAAAATTATGCCGGTGGATATGCTCCTGCGGTTGTGGCTCTTGTTGCACACCTTGTTCATCCTGCGACTTCTTGATTGTATCAAGGTGATGCAGTATCAGGATGGAAATCTGTGCGTAAGCCTTCCAGTGCTTATCCAACAAGCCCTTAATTTCTCCAGACTGAGCTTTTGCCGTTTCCACAATAGCCTCCTTAATTGGAGATAAATCCGGTTCATTATTTTCTATTTGTGGTTGTTGTCCTGCCACCTTGGGCAATGCTTCCAGCTTGCCATTTATGCCTTTTAAGGCGGTCTTGATTTCCTCAAAGAGGATGAATACATTGTTGTCTGCCATGATTACCAGTTGATTTTACGTTGTTTCTTCTTTTTCTTGTTTTTCAGATACGGGTCGTAAGGTTGTTGCTCCTCCGGCATATTGGTTGGTGTGAACAAGCCTAATGAGCCATTGATAAGTTCGCCGCCGACACTTGAAGTCGGGCTTATTTCTTCCCGATTAGTCTGCGATTGAGTTTGCATCTTCCACTCCCCGTAATTGTTGCGGTTCAATGCCGCATCAATCTTGGAGTAGCTGAATTGCCTGTCCACCTTTGAACCATTGAAACGATAGCCGTTCATCGTAAAGATGACACCTTGAATTTCAGTCGTCTGTCCCTTATATTTGAACTGCACATCTACGCCTTGCCGTTCTAATCTTTCAAGCAGGGTATTCCAAACCTTGCATCTGCTGACCTCCGTCTTCAAGATTTGGTACAACTCATACCTCGTCTTATCCGGCTCACGCAATCGGTCTGTCTTCACTTGCTCCTTGCCATTGGCAAAATGAAGCCCGTACATCTTGGTAAGTTCCTTACAGATACGCTCGCTGCGGAAGCGGTCGTTCCTGTCGGATATGGTCTTGCCAGTATTGTCGATGCGGTTGAACGCAATATGCACATGCGGATGCTCCTTGTCAAAGTGCCGCCCGATGATATACTGTGTGTTCTTGATACCCATCCGTTCCATATACTCACGGGCAATCTGCGCCATGACTACGTTGTTCAGTCGTGGCGCATCTTCCTTAGAAAAACTCAATGCGATATGCCCGACAACCTTTGTTACCCTCGGATTCATTTGTGCTTGCCCGATAAATCCTTGTACTATCGTGTCGTTATTTTCCAGAAACAAGCCGTCAGAATCTATGATTTGAGTATCTTTCTCATCGTTCAGAATGTAATAAACCACACCCTTGAAGTCCGAACCTTTCATGATTTTTGCTATCATAGGCGTATCCGGTTTACAAGATTGTCTATCTCTATCATCAGTGCGCGGCAAGTAACAAATACGGAAGCATACCCCTCGGCATTCGCCTTTCGTGCCAGTTGATTCAGATTGTTCGCCATACCGCAGAGTTTGCGGATAAGTTCGCCATGCTCTTTCGATATCCGTTCTTTCACACCGCCTTCTGTAATGCAACCACGAATGAATTCACTGGCAGAAACACCTGCCGACTTTGCTTTGGATTTCAATAGGTAGTAGTCCTCTGTTGCCATTTTCACCGTAACACGGTATTTCAGTTTCTCGGTGGCTCCTTTGACGGGACGGCCTCCCTTGTTGGCTCGCTCCCGTCTGTTGCCTTTTACATTATTCTTCCTTTTTTCGTTGTCCATGATTTTCTGTTTCTTGATTTGATTACTGATTATAGTAGTTATACAGTAGATAGACCAACGGGATGTGCCTTCCCTGCGATGTTTGGAGCGGGGCAAGTGGTTTCGGTCTGCCCGAAACATAAACTTGCCCCTCCAAACATCGTTACAAGTGATTTAGAGCAACTCTGAAAGATGCCCTAAAAGTACCCGGTTAGTCTCGTCTTAATTCCTACAATTTACGCCATTGCTCGATGTATTCTCTGTAGGCTTCCATGTGCTGACGGGCGAGGTTCTCGATAAGCCCTGATACACTCATGCCACGTCCACCGAGGCGGCGCACGATTTCGTCCAGCCTATCACGGACCTCCCCACTGACGAACACGGGCTTGCGGTCGGCAATCTTGGGTACCCGCAGAAAGGTGGCACGGTATTCGTCCAATGACAGTCTGCGCTGTTTGCTGCTGATACGTCTGGCGATTGTCCGTTCCACGCTAACGTTATCCGCCTCTATTCTCTTTGTCTCGTTGTCTGATCCCTCGCTTGTTTCCGGCTCGTCCAATACAGGAAAGAGATTGCCCGCTTCCACAACAGGTTCTTGTTCTGTTACGGAAGAACTCTCTTCCGGTTCGTGTTTGGGCATGGAAGGCATATAGTCTTCCAACTTGAAGTTCTTGAACACTTCATCGTTCTCAATGTTTTTGAATTTCTTGCTCATTGTTGTTTCTTGTTAAAGTGAATACTTGTTGGTCTGTATGCGCATAGTTGACCGTTTGTCGGGAGCAAAGTAAGAGGCTTTAGTTCAGGCAGTCAAGGACTTGGATTCTGTTAGGCAATTTTGTGTAGTTTTGCCTTATGGCGGTATGAACAATGGTGCAGACTTCTTCGATTTGCCGGATATGAATCACAGGAAGAACAAAGATGTATTTACGGGTAAATTTGAATTAAGCCCTTATTTTGTTCTTGGCATTCTTGCTAAAATCCCCAATTAAGATGATAACGATAAATAGTACCCCGGACAACCTATGCCATACCGGTGCCACATGCTTCCACTTTTAGAAAATCCATTGTCGGATAACTGATTATATATTCCTTTGCGGCAAAAGAAACAATAACAGCAAAGAAGAATGTATATGGAAATCGTATCTATCGAAAGAAAGACCTTTGAGGCGATGGTCGCCAAGTTCGACCGCTTCGTCCACCGTATGGAAGCAATCTGCCAGCGGCACGGCGAAAAGAGAATAAGTGAGTGGATGGACAATCAGGACGTGTGCCGGATGCTGAACATCAGTCCCCGCACGTTGCAGACTCTGCGGGACAACGGTACGCTGGCCTACTCGCAGATAAACCACAAGACGTACTACCGTCCCGAAGACGTGCAGCGTATCATCTCTGTTGTGGAGGACAGGCGAAAAGAAGCAAAGTTCAAGGGAAGGACGATATAAACTTGATGAAATAAATGAAGTAAACTAACAATACCCACTAAATCCAAAATAACATGAATGAACTGATTAACAAGGACAGCGAGTGGATAATCCACTTCATGGGCAGCCTTGACCGTCTGTTGGACAACTACGAGCGCCTGACTGCCAACTACCGCCCGACATTGGGCGGAGAACGTTTCTTCACAGACAAAGAGGTATCGGCACGGTTGAAAGTGAGCCGAAGAACACTTCAAGACTACCGCAACGAAGGACGGATAGCCTATATCCAATTAGGTGGCAAAATCCTCTACCGTGAATCCGACATAGAGAAGATGCTAACTGACGGCTACCGCTCCGCCTACCGACAGAAGGCAATCTGATTTTCTTGAAAGAGTGCAGTTTGCCGTCTGCCCTATAATTTGCGGTAGTAATGGACTTGACAGCAAAAAGAAAAAGGAGCGGCTTACGGATGAAGCGTCAAAATCCTGCTTCGTCTGTAAGTCGTTCCTTTTTTCCTATCTTCTGATTTTCCGTCAGTCGCTTGTTTCCGTTGCCGGATGCCTTTCGAGCGTATGGTCGGCAGAGGCAAGGTTTTCGGGCTGAATACGCTCCGCAGGAGGAAGATTCTGCCCGAAACGGCTTTGCCGCCTGACCTTTCCACTGCCATCAGTGCCATGCGCTACCTTTGCATCCGTGCATCGGGAACAGGTGACTGATGGGATGAACCTCAACTATACCATAGGTTGCTTCCTCTGCCACAGGATACAAACAATGTTATTGAGTTCTCTTTCTTGGTGGCGTAGATTTCATTTATCACAAACCGTCTGAACAAGATACTTTCTCTACTGCATATCCTGAATGCAATGGCTATAACCATTTCAAGATTATAAACATCATAACTGATACCATCTGGTTGCTTGATATATTTTATCGTATCACATTCGTTTAACTCCTTATTCCTATATATAGCATGAATCGCTTTACGGATGTCACAAGAGAATACTCCAAACAGGTCGGCGATTTCGAATTGTGTCATCCATACGGGTGCGGTCGGAATAGTGACCATACCCGCTTCACTGATTGTGATTATACCTCTATCCATAATATATTGTATTGACATTGTTTAGTTACTTTTGTTTGTCTTTTCGCCGGTAGATTGTTTCTTCCGGCGTTCCATCAGTTTGTCCATATCCTTTGAGATTTTGTCATCGGTTATACGTGCATATCCCTGTGTCGTCCGAATATTGGAGTGCCCCATCATCTTGGCGATACTCTCTATCGGTATATCCGCTGAAATAAGGAAAGTTCCGAAACTATGTCGGCTTTGGTGGTAGGACAAGTTATCCTCTTTGCCTATGATTACACCTAACTCATGAATTTCAAACCACAAGGCGTCACGGTTAGGAAGCGGAAATACGGGCTGTTCGTCATTGACCGTGTTGTACAGCGACAATATCTGTTCCGCTATGGGATGCAGGGGTATGAACGCTTCCACCTTTGTCTTCTTGCGGTTGATACGGATATACCGTCTGCCCTCCGCATTCATCCCGATGTGGTGGGGATGCAACAATTGTATATCCACATACGCCAATCCCGTCAGGCAGGAGAATATGAAAGCCCGTCTCGCCAACTCCAGCCTGTTGTCATACATCGGAGTGGAAAGTATCTTCTTGAACTCATCGCGGCTGATGTATCTGTGCTTTGCCTCCGGTTTGGTTTCATATTCCAACTCCTCACAGGGATTCACTCGGATTATCTCCTTATCGACTGCCAGATACAACAGGCGGTTCAACCATCGCAGACAATGGTTGGTCTGAGATGCCCCGAAGTTCTTGCATCTTTTCAGATATGCCTTATAAGATTTGCCGAAGTCCTCTGTAACTTCTTCAAAACAGATGTCCTTTTTACCCGATGACACAATATAGTCTGTCAGGTACTTCTGGTAATACATTGAACTTCGATAGGAGGAGGTTGAATCTATTTCCTCGGAGTGTTTCTTTAACCGCTCCCGTTCCCATTCTCCCATTTGCAGGAGGGTAGTCGGATGAATGTTGTTTTGGGTGATGTGGCTCTTCAACATCTCTGCACTGACTACACCTTGCGATTTCAGTATTTCCTCGTATGCTTCTGAAATGATCCGGAGATATTCCTGCAAGCGGTTGTTTTCCCTTGTGGACTTTATCTCTTTCTTCTTGCCATTCCAATCTTCGGGACGGCAATAGATACTTGTGCTTATGACCGTCTGTTTCCCGTCAATGGTTATGCGGCAGAGAACGGCGGTCGTACCGTCAGCCTTTACCTTGCTGCGGTTGATATATGGTAACAGTGAAAATGTACTTCGCATATCGTTTGCCGTATTAAAGGGTAAGTTTGAAATCCTCGGTAGCTTTGATGAACCTTTCCATGTCCTCAAAGAGTTTTTTCGGACTGACACGGGCGTACACCTGAGTGGTGGAAATATCGGAATGCCCCAACATCCTACTGATGGTCTCAATCGGCACACCAGCTTCGAGCGTAATCAGCGAGGCAAAACTATGTCTTGCCTGATGATAGCACAAGTCATCCTTGATGCCTGCCAGTGCCGCCAACGCTTTCATGTGCCTTCTAAGATTGGGCCAGCGAAGTAAAGGAAACAAGGTTTCTCTGTCCTCACTGCTATACTTATTGATAAGCGCAATTGCTTCGGGCAATAGTTTTACACTAGCACGGAGTTCGTTTTTCTTTCTGCGGTATTTCAACCATAACGCCCCGTCCCCGTCTGTCTGCAAATTAGCATGGGTAATCGAAACGACATCCGCATAAGATACACCTGTATAACATCCGAAGAGAAACATATCCCTTGCCAGCATATGGGATTTGCGGTATGCAGGTATTTCCACGTCACGGATTTTCTCGAACGATTCACGGCTCAATGCCCGTGGAGTCGTTTCCGTTTTCTTCGGCAGGGTGAAATGTTGGAAGTGGATTTTATCGGCATATCCCTCTTTATAAGCTAGACGGCAAATCTTCTTAAGTATGGCAAGATAATGTCTGGCAGTATCGATTGCCTGTCCTTTATCTTCCGTGACAAATGTCTGATAGTCGTGGATGAACTGTTCCGTCAGTTGCCCGAAAGCCAAATCCTTGACCTTGTACTGATGCTTGATGAACTCTCCGAGTGCCAGCCGCATATAGTGATAGCCGGGATAAGTACTTTTGGCACGATCAATACCGATACGTACCTTGATGTCATCACAGACAACATCGGTCATTTTCATGAGGGTCATCTGCGTTTCCATGCTGCCTTGGAAAAGGTCTTTCACATCGGTGGCATCGAAATCCATCTTGCGCTCCACAAGATTGTCAAATGCCGTGTTCACCGCCAGCAGCAACTTGTCAATCTTGGCGTTGGTCTCCACCGCCTCGCGGCTCTTGCCGTTCAGACGGCTCTCACGGGGATTCCACAATTCGGGTGTGCAGGACAGCTTGCATCCGAACTGCGCCACCGTGCGGTTCACTGTAATTCTTCCCATTATCGGGGCTTTGCCCGACTTGTCCAGTCCGCTCTTTTTGAGGTAGAGCAGCACCTTGAATTTTTCTACTTTCATACGCTTATATTTTTAGGTGCAAAGTTACTTGCCATATAAGCGTTCCTTGATATGCAAAATACTGTGTATGAGCGCAAACAAAACGGTGAGGATTTCTTTTCATTGCTTTCCGTTACCTGTTCTTGTTCCGGTAACTGCCCGGCTAACGGTCTGGTAACTGAACAACCTCAATATTACGTTGTCATTTGCATTTTCTCAATTTGGCAAAATACTGAAACAATGCTCATTTCAAACGGTTTACGTTTAATCTTCTTCTGTCTGCTTTTCCTTGCGTAGCCTATCACTTTCCATACAGCGCGCCACACACATGCAACAATGATGCTGACACTGGGAGTAGATTTATATACGGTCTCCAAACTATTGGGACATACCAATATACAAACAACACAAATTTATGCAAAGCTTGTAGATGAAAGTAAAAAGAAAGCTATTGATTTAATTCCTAATATATCATAGGGGTTGGTTAAATGCGAAGTGCAATTTGTCATTCTCTTTAATTCTTGCAGATATTTCTTCTATTTATCCTTTTTCAGAGAAAAGTGAATTAGCAAAAACATCTGAAAAATGACTATTTGGCACAAAAAACAACATTCTGTATAGTAATTATGCACAGCTATATTAAGGATTTTAAGATAGCTAATATACTTCATATAAACATTCTGAGTATTTGTTGGGGGCTTTTGAAGAAAAAACAACATTATTTCATTTTTTCATATAAAAATCTTTGGTATTATTAAAAATGTGTCTATTTTTGCAGCATATTTTGTGTTATACGAACACAAAAAATGGTTGAAAAAGATGAGGTATAAAAACTCTAACATAAGAAAGTGCCTAAATACTAAAACAATAGCACTGTGTGCAGCGTTCTTTTTATACTGTTTGCTCCCTTTAAAAGGGATTTGCCAAACGGGGGAAAGTACTGTAGATGCTTTAGTGGAAATGGGATTTGAAAATGTTGGATGGACAGAAGATGGCAATGAACGTGTGTATGTTCTGCAGAACTCTGCATATCGTTTGCAAGGCGTAGGCATAGGCAAAGCGGTGGATGTTATTCAAAAGATGGGTTTACCGGAAGAAAAGTCATGCCGGATAATAGTTCTGGACAATAATGTACCTCAGATTTCTCTTTATTATCATCCCATAAAGGGGGATTCGGTGCTCCAAGCAGAACGTGATGACTGGAATGTAAGCTATGAATTGGGTGATACTTGGAAAAATGCACGGAAAATAAAGTTGAAAAATAGTTCTTTGTTCAAGATTGATGTATTGGTGTATCCTCAATTAGCTTTCAAGAATCTGGTGATTACACAGATTTACCAGGTCTTGTTTGATTTGAGTCCTGCGATAGAAGTTTCGTTATGGAAAGGTATGAAATTAACGGCACAGTTGAAAATACCGGTTTATAATGATGGGTATGGAAGGTTTGAAGATAAAGTTCATCCAGGACATATTACAATTTCACAGCGTTTTAGATTACCGTATAATGTGTTTGGTAAAGTGACTGTGGGATGTTTTAGTGCTGACCAATATGGAGTGGACGCCGAATTTTATCGCCCTTTTAAGGATGAACGCTTTTCCTTAATGGCTCGGATTGGGTATACAGGAATGGGATATTGGAGCGGATTTCGCTATGTATATGATCCTTCGACAGCACTTGTTACTTGGTCTTTGGGCGGTAGCTTTTATTGGCCGCAATTTAACACTCAGTTTAATCTGAAAGCAGAACAGTATTTATTGAAGGAGAAAGGTGTTAAATTTGAAATGATTCGTCATTTTCGCTATTGTTCGATTGGTTTCTATGCAATGAAAGCAGAACATGCAAAGATGAATGGAGGCTTCCGATTTCAAGTGGCATTACCTCCTTATAAATATAAAAGGAAAGGATATATACCTCGTGTGAATACCTCTGCTAATATGGGCATTGTTTATAATGCAGGTAATGAAAGGTACTATTATAGACAGTATAAAGCGGAAGTTAGTGACAATATAATGGAAGAAAATAGTTTTAACCCATATTTTATTAAGTCAGAATTGTTAAATTTTTAATTAATTAATTGAGATGAAAAAGATTAAATTCTTAAACGGCATAAGTGCAGTATTTGCGTTAGCCGTAGTAGCTTTAGCTACAACTTTAACTTCTTGTGAGAAGGAAGAGTTCAACGTTAATGTAACTCCTACTAATGCACAAGCTGTTATTAGTCCGATTGTGCTTGCTATAGAGGATGGTGTTACTACAGATGTAACTGGCCAAGCCACTATCGCACCTGCAGAGTTGACATTTACTGGTAATCCTACTCTGGCTGCTAAGAGTGTTGATGTTACAGCTTCTTATAATGGTTTGAGTGCAACTGTTACAGTTAAGGTTCCTGCTTTGCAAGCTGGGCAATTTGCTACTCTGACTCCGACTATCATTCTTCAGGAAGAAGATGCTGAGACTAAGATTGTAGCAGTACCCACTACATCTACAGATGAAAAAACAAAAGAAAAAGTGTGGGATAATTATGAACTTTATTGGTATTCTATCCCTTCATTTACTTATGTAGAAAAGAGCGGTGCCAAAGTTGTAGAAGGTTCAAAAAAAATCAACACAGACGATCTTATTGAACGTGCTGCTATTGAATCTTTCTTCAATACGCTTGAAAATACCTATACGGAACATATTGAATCAACAAAAGATGGTGAATATTCTGTTTATGCTAACTCAAGAACAACGGCTTCTATAACTTATACAATTGTAACGACTGAGTATAATGTTGTGAAACAAGCTGTGACTAAGGCTGATGCTTTGGGTTCTATTAAGGTTGATGATTATACTACTTCTAAATTGAGTGTCTCTGAAAATCAGGATATTCCTGGTCACGGTCATAGCCACGGTCATGGTCATGGTCATGGTGAAGGCAATGCCGGTGGTGGTGTTGGTGAACTTGATTAATAGAAGTTTTAGTTGTTATTTATCTTAAACTCAAGAGAAAATGAAAAGTAAATTAATGATAGCCTCCTTACTATTGGCAGGCGCTTGTGCAGCAAATCTGAATGCACAGGAAAAAACGAACTACTACACTCCGAAATGGAGCGATAATATTTTTGTCAGTGTAGGTGGTGGTATCCACGCCATCAACAATGACGGTTTCAATAAGATTGCTCCGCATTTCAGCGTGTCAGTTGGTAAGCTGATTACTCCGACTTGGGGGGTACGTGCTCAGGTAAACGGTATTACTCAGCATTTGTGTTTGGATGATGCATACTGGGAACACAACAAGACTTATGTAGGTGGTAACATTGATGCAATGATCAATCTTTCTACATTGTTTGCCGGTGCTAATCCTAACCGTTTCTTCGAAGTTTACGGTTTCTTGGGACCTCAAATTTCTGTAGCAAAATCTCAAAATGTGGATGTTACAATTAGTGCTGATGGTACTTCGCAGTCTATGGCTCCTGCCGGTGAAGCAGAAATGCGTGCACGTATCGGCGCTTCTGCCGGTTTGGGCTTGAAGTTCAATATCAACACCAAGTGGGCCATTGACG
>ERZ791641.1147-NODE-1147-length-13596-cov-4.777417_pt1 | contig 13596 bp, 10 predicted proteins | sample MGYA00510055_ERZ791641 | MGnify/ENA primary metagenome ERZ791641 (study PRJEB30046, sample SAMN00715226) | human gut metagenome | study: EMG produced TPA metagenomics assembly of the A metagenome-wide association study of gut microbiota in type 2... | reverse complement strand
GTCATCGGGCATTATCTGAACATAAAACACTATCAATAAGTTGGAGTCATTACCCTGAAGCCCTATGTTAATTTCTTTGCGGTAACGTAATCCGGAACACATTATGCTTATTGAGATAGTGATACGTAGCACTTCCCCCGTGTAATTCGGCAATCGCTTTGACTAAAGAAAGACCAAGTCCCTGACCTACGGAATGACGCGAATTATCTCCCCGCCAAAATCTACGGAAGAGTTTTTCAGGCTCATGTATTTTCGTTCCAGGACTGGCGATATCAATATTAAGAGAACCGTTGGTATCAAGAAAACTGGTTATATGAATACGCGATTTTTCTGGTGAATATCTAATGGCATTAACAATAAGATTCGATAACATTCGTTGCAGTAAAATTTTATCCGCAAAGATTTGCTGATTGCACTCGACCTTAAAGCAAATCTCTTTCTCGTCTGAAAGATATTCAAGATAGTCCAACAAATTTTCGACTTCCTTATTGAGAGAAAGCGAGTCCAGTTTCACCAAAACATTGTTTTTATCTGCCCTGGCAAGAAACAGTATGTTCTCTGTTAACCGCGAAATATTTTCCAGCTCTTCAATGTTACCGGCAATTGTTTTTTGATATTCAGCGATACTTCTGGTTTGACTGAGCGTAACCTGATTCTGACCCAGTAATGCATTAATTGGCGTTCTAAGTTCATGAGCGAGATCGTCAGCAAATTGACTTAGGCGTTCAAAATCTTTGACTAAGGCTTGATGCATTTTATTCAACGCCTGCCCAAGAGGTTTTAGTTCTCTCGGTAATGCGCTAACCTCAACAGGCTCCCGGCTATCGTTATAATTCAGCGCTTCCGTTACACCACTCAACTTTTTGATCTCTCGTAATCCCGTTCTGATTAACAGCGGACTTAATACTGAGCAAAGTACAATGGCGACAATGCAAATTATAATGCTATTAATTTTATACTGTTCAAGCATGTTATGTCTGGCTGAAGCCAATTTAGCCACAGTAACCGTTAATGATGGCGAAACTTCATCAATATTAATTCGTAAAGCATCTATCTCTGTATCATTAATAATACTTCTGTAAATGCCAGCTGCGCTGATTGTCTCACTAGCAGGTATGTTATTTAACATGTCATCACTGACATTCGTCCGGTTAACAATTTTATTGATGCCATCACCATGAATGATCAAGATATCCTGACTAACATCCATCATCCGGTTAAAGTACACAGGTAACGTATCTGGATTTACCCCATCAATTAACAACTGCTTGATCTGCGCTGTCCGGTTAATGAGTGTTGTATCATCGCGCCATTTCAACTCACTTGCCAGGCCATTATAGAGAGTCCATACAATTCCAGCGCCAGCAACAGACAGCAGCAATATAAAAAGCAAGGTTAAACGGACGGTTATAGATAATCTTTTCATTATTTTTTTACCGCTACGAATGAATAGCCCATCCCCCGGATTGTGGCGATTAGCTTTTCAGGAAAAGGATCATCAACTTTTGCGCGGAGCCTGCGAATGGCGACATCCACCGTATTGGTATCACTATCAAAGTTGATTCCCCAAATTTCACTCGCAATAACCGTTCTGGGTATAATTTCGCCAGCTCTGGAGGCCAGTAGCCAAAGTAACTGAAACTCCTTGCGCGTCAGTGTAATACTGATATTGTCCCTGCTCACACTTTGACTAACAGAGTCCATTCTTAAGCCACTGATTTCTAATGTTGAATTCAAAGCGTGATGTTGCCTTAATTGTGCCCGAACCCTTGCCAGCAACTCAGAAAATGAAAAAGGTTTTACCAGATAATCATTTGCTCCACTGTCCAGCCCTCTGACTCTGTCATCGACAGAATCCCTTGCAGTAAGGCAAATAACAGGGGTTTGCTTTGCTGTTCTTAACGTTTGTAAGATCTGCCAGCCATCCATACCCGGAAGCATAATATCCAGAATGATCAATGCATAATCATCCTTCAGCGCAAGATAAAGCCCATCTCTGCCATCAGAAACGGCATCAATGACATAACCCGCTTCGGAAAGCCCCTGTGTTACCCATTCCTGGGTCCTTTGATTATCTTCAATAAGTAAAATCTTCATGAAAATAATATGCCATAAATCATATGTTATAGAAACAGCCTGGTTCATTACAAAATTGTAATGCTGCTGTAAGGTTACCCTGGCCGCTTTTTCGCTATCCTCAAAACTCATTCACATGACAAGGATATAAACATGTTAAAGCGTTATTTAGTACTCTCCGTAGTAACGGCAGCATTTTCATTACCTTCTTTGGTTTATGCCGCACAACAAAACATTCTTAGCGTGCACATTTTGAACCAGCAAACCGGAAAACCCGCTGCCGACGTGACAGTCACTCTTGAAAAGAAAGCGGACAACGGCTGGTTACAACTTAATACCGCCAAAACAGATAAGGATGGACGAATTAAGGCACTGTGGCCCGAGCAAACTGCAACTACGGGCGATTACCGTGTCGTATTTAAAACCGGGGACTATTTCAAGAAACAAAATCTTGAAAGTTTCTTCCCTGAGATCCCCGTTGAATTTCATATTAATAAAGTGAACGAGCATTATCATGTGCCTTTATTACTTAGCCAATATGGGTATTCAACCTATCGTGGCAGTTAATGCATAAATATGTAAAAGCAGATCTCTGCTACTGTTAGGGAGGACACTCCCTGACAGATTAACAGTAAACGGCTCTTGCTGGCTAACGACAAAAAAGTGTGATGGCTTATGAAAAAGAATCAATTTTTAAAAGAATCAGATGTTACGGCCGAGTCGGTATTCTTTATGAAGCGTCGACAGGTGTTAAAAGCACTGGGCATCAGCGCAGCTGCACTTTCTTTGCCTCACGCTGCGCATGCCGATCTGCTTAGCTGGTTTAAAGGGAACGATCACCCGCCCGCCCCCGCCGGAAAACCGCTGGAGTTCAGCAAGCCTACCGCCTGGCAAAATAATCTGCCACTGACGCCAGTAGATAAAGTCTCCGGTTATAACAACTTCTATGAATTCGGGCTGGATAAAGCCGATCCCGCCGCTAATGCTGGTAGCCTGAAAACCGATCCATGGACACTGAAAATCAGCGGCGAAGTGGCAAAACCATTGACCCTCGATCACGATGATTTAACCCGTCGCTTTCCGCTGGAAGAGCGTATTTATCGTATGCGCTGCGTGGAGGCGTGGTCGATGGTGGTGCCGTGGATTGGTTTTCCGCTGCACAAATTGCTGGCGCTTGCCGAACCCACCAGCAATGCGAAGTATGTCGCTTTCGAAACAATTTATGCACCGGAACAAATGCCAGGCCAGCAGGACCGCTTTATCGGCGGCGGGCTGAAATATCCTTATGTCGAAGGATTGCGTCTCGACGAAGCAATGCATCCGCTCACACTGATGACCGTGGGTGTTTATGGCAAGGCGTTACCGCCACAAAATGGCGCGCCGGTACGACTGATTGTGCCGTGGAAATATGGCTTTAAAGGGATTAAATCGATCGTCAGTATTAAGCTGACCCGCGAGCGTCCGCCAACCACCTGGAATCTGGCAGCGCCTGACGAATACGGTTTTTACGCCAACGTTAATCCGCATGTTGATCACCCGCGCTGGTCACAGGCTACCGAACGATTTATTGGTTCAGGCGGCATCCTCGATGTACAGCGCCAGCCAACGCTACTGTTTAATGGTTACGCCGACCAGGTGGCATCGCTGTATCGTGGCCTGGATTTGCGGGAGAATTTCTGAATGCGTCTGACAGCAAAACAGGTGACATGGCTGAAAGTTAGCCTGCATCTTGCCGGATTGTTGCCGTTTCTCTGGCTGGTCTGGGCGATCAATCACGGTGGACTGGGTGCCGATCCGGTGAAAGATATTCAGCATTTTACCGGTCGCACTGCACTGAAATTTTTGCTGGCGACCTTGTTAATCACACCTCTGGCACGCTACGCAAAACAGCCGTTATTGATACGCACTCGCCGCCTGTTAGGCTTATGGTGCTTTGCCTGGGCGACACTGCATTTAACCAGTTACGCATTGCTGGAGCTGGGCGTGAATAATCTGGCGTTATTAGGCAAGGAGTTAATTACCCGGCCTTATTTAACGTTAGGAATTATCAGCTGGGTTATTTTGCTTGCTTTAGCGTTTACTTCAACCCAGGCGATGCAGCGAAAACTCGGCAAGCACTGGCAACAGTTGCATAATTTCGTCTATCTTGTCGCGATCCTGGCCCCAATACATTATCTGTGGTCAGTGAAGATTATTTCACCGCAGCCGCTCATCTACGCTGGGCTGGCTTTACTGCTTTTAGCCTTACGGTATAAGAAGTTGCGTTCCCTTTTTAACCGGTTACGCAAGCAGGTTCACAACAAATTATCTGTATAACTTCATATTGCCGACAAAGTACGCGTTATCCCTGCCGGATGCGGCGCGAGCGCCCTATCCGGCCTACGCAGATCACATCAGGTTATGTTTCGTTTGTCATCAACCTCAAATTACCAACATAATTTATGTTATTTCAATAAGATAGATAATCATGCCTGAGAGAACTATTCTCTTGTCTCCTAAGAGTTGTTGCATTTTGCCATATGTTACATTATAACATTACACATCATATACAATGACTCTGGAGGAAACTGTTTTGGCGATTCGTCTTCACAAACTGGCTGTTGCTTTAGGTGTCTTTATTGTTAGCGCTCCTGCCTTTTCGCATGGTCATCACTCACACGGCAAACCCTTAACAGAGGTCGAACAAAAAGCTGCTAATGGTGTTTTTGATGATGCCAATGTACAAAACCGAACGCTCAGTGACTGGGATGGAGTCTGGCAATCCGTTTATCCTTTACTGCAAAGTGGCAAACTTGACCCCGTCTTTCAGAAGAAAGCGGATGCAGATAAAACTAAAACATTTGCTGAAATTAAAGATTATTATCACAAAGGTTATGCGACAGATATCGAGATGATTGGCATTGAGGACGGCATTGTTGAATTCCATAGAAATAATGAAACAACATCCTGTAAATATGATTACGATGGATACAAAATACTCACCTATAAATCAGGCAAGAAAGGCGTTCGTTACTTATTCGAATGTAAAGATCCTGAAAGCAAAGCCCCTAAATATATACAATTTAGCGATCATATAATTGCACCACGAAAATCATCTCATTTTCACATTTTTATGGGTAATGATTCACAGCAATCTTTATTAAATGAAATGGAAAACTGGCCAACGTATTATCCATATCAGTTGAGTAGCGAAGAAGTGGTTGAGGAAATGATGTCTCATTGAGTATTCTCATGATAACGCCTCGATGCCGCTTTAGTAAGTCATCATAACTGCCACTGGTCCATCCACAAACGCCACTGAACGCAAGCTAGCTACAGACACGCTCATCACTATGACGTGTCTGTATATTAATAAGCTAACCCGCATTGAGTTAACCATTAACGGATTCCATACACAATACGGCCAACAGAGAAAGATACCTGTGCTCACGCCATTGCTTATATTGGCTGGTTACAATGTGCACTATCAATTTTTTAAATAACAAATTCTTAAAACCACATCTGTATAAGGAATTTTTAAGGTTCGTGGGATAGCTTGACTGTGAAAATTACAGGAGCTACAAAAATGAACCGATTCTCAAAAACTCAAATTTATTTACATTGGATAACGCTGCTTTTCGTTGCAATAACCTATGCCGCGATGGAACTCCGTGGCTGGTTTCCTAAAGGTAGTAGTACTTATCTGCTGATGCGAGAAACACATTACAATGCGGGTATATTCGTTTGGGTGTTAATGTTTTCACGCCTGATTATAAAACACCGTTATAGTGATCCTTCTATTGTGCCACCGCCACCTGCCTGGCAAATGAAAGCGGCTTCGCTAATGCACATCATGCTTTATATAACCTTCCTTGCACTTCCTCTGCTGGGGATTGCTTTGATGGCTTACAGTGGAAAATCGTGGAGTTTCCTTGGTTTCAATGTGTCTCCCTTTGTTACCCCAAACAGCGAAATTAAAGCACTGATAAAAAATATTCACGAAACCTGGGCAAATATAGGTTACTTTTTAATCGCAGCTCACGCTGGCGCAGCACTCTTTCATCACTACATTCAGAAAGATAATACTCTGTTACGAATGATGCCTCGCCGCAAATAAGTCGATCCCCTGACAAGGAAATGTGAACCATGGACATCAACGCGTCATAAATGTTTACGCAAGTGCACAATGCACTCTTTCCACTATCAACAAGGAGGAGCAGAAACTGTGTAAATCGTACAATGGTAAGACTTATCAAAAATACAGGTTAATTTTGGTATTTAAACCTTTTTTACTTGTTAGTATGATACAAAGGCTTTCAAAAAAGCTGGGAAATTCAACAACTCTTGGAAATTATGGACTTTGTCCCGCGGCTTTAATCTGACGGCCGCGTTCCTTTTTTGACTCAATTATTGACCCCTTCTCTACGCAACTTCAGTTCCCACTACCAACTTTGCGGCAGTTTCATAGGATGAATGTCTAAAAGAATAATGGCGAGCGATAAGAAAACGACTGAATAACTGCACATTTTCGCTCGAAAGCTTCCTGTCAGATCCATAGCGAATCAAGTGCTGAATGTCACAGTATCGAACAGAAAACAGTGACGATCTAACCCTTCAAGAATATTCTACGATTGTTCTGTTTAGGAAAAGCAAGGCGGGAAGTCGGGAGATAAGTCATTGATAAAGTGGCGGAGAGAGGGGGATTTGAACCCCCGGTAGAGTTGCCCCTACTCCGGTTTTCGAGACCGGTCCGTTCAGCCGCTCCGGCATCTCTCCGTTCAGATGGTTGCCATGATGCCAGGAAATTTGGCATTTTAACAGTCCCTGTCCGTGCAATTTTGTTCAAGTGACGAGTTTGCGAGCAAAACGATGATTAAGTGGCCCTGGAAAGTACAAGAATCAGCACATCAAACTGCCCTTCCCTGGCAGGAAGCACTATCGATCCCCCTTTTAACGGGTCTGACGGAACAGGAACAAAGCAAATTAGTCACTCTTGCCGAACGTTTTTTACAGCAAAAGCGGCTTGTTCCTTTACAGGGCTTTGAACTGGATTCATTAAGAAGCTGCCGGATAGCACTTCTATTTTGCCTACCCGTTCTGGAGTTAGGACTGGAATGGCTGGATGGTTTTCATGAAGTCTTAATTTATCCTGCGCCATTTGTGGTCGATGATGAATGGGAAGACGATATCGGTCTGGTGCATAACCAACGTATTGTTCAGTCAGGTCAGAGCTGGCAGCAAGGGCCTATCGTTTTGAACTGGTTGGATATACAAGATTCTTTTGATGCATCTGGTTTTAACCTGATTATTCATGAAGTCGCTCATAAGCTGGACACCCGTAACGGCGATCGCGCCAGCGGAGTTCCCTTTATTCCGTTGCGTGAGGTTGCTGGCTGGGAACACGATCTTCATGCTGCAATGAACAACATTCAGGAAGAAATCGAATTGGTTGGCGAGAATGCGGCGAGCATTGATGCTTATGCTGCCAGTGATCCTGCTGAATGTTTTGCCGTACTTTCTGAATATTTCTTTAGCGCCCCTGAACTTTTTGCTCCTCGTTTCCCTTCATTGTGGCAACGTTTCTGCCAATTTTATCAACAAGATCCTTTGCAGAGACTGCATCGCACTAATGATACAGACTCGTTTTCGGCGACGAATGTTCATTAATTAACAACTTTGCAGATTAATTAACCAATTGAAATGACTTATGAAATTTAGTGTTGACAGACAAGGTACCGCTAAGTAATATGCGCCCCGTTCACACGATTCCTCTGTAGTTCAGTCGGTAGAACGGCGGACTGTTAATCCGTATGTCACTGGTTCGAGTCCAGTCAGAGGAGCCAGATTCAAGTTTTCATGCTTATCTGTACGTTTATATTTGTTTACGATTCAGTAAGTTAGCGTGAAAATCCTTCCCGGTGCGTATCTGGTTTTCTCTCCGCATCGGGATAATTTGGTGGTCAGATCTGGGGTCAGTTTGGTTCGATTCTGGAGTGACCCCCAAATGTCTTTAAACGATTCTAAAATCCGCAAGTTAAAACCCTCTTCCCGTCCGGTAAAACTCTCCGGCTCTCACGGTCTGTATCTGCTCGTCAATCCGGGCGGTTCACGCATCTGGTATCTCAAATATCGTTTCAACGGAAAAGAATCCAGAGTCAGTCTTGGCGCATATCCGCTGGTCTCACTGGCAGAAGCCAGGCAGCAGCGCGACGGTATCCGTAAGTTACTGGCGCAGAATATCAACCCGGCGCAACAGCGCATGGCAGAGAAAGCCGCCTGCTCCCCTGAAAAGTGCTTTAAAGCGGTGGCGCTGGCCTGGCACAAAACCAACAAAAAATGGTCGGCTGATTATGCCGCCCGCATTCTCGCCAGTATGGAAAACCATATCTTCCCGGCGGTTGGTCATTTGCCCGTTGCCAAACTTAAAACGCAGGATTTCACTGCCCTGCTGAGGGTTATTGAGGATAAGGGCTTTCTGGAAGTCGCGTCCCGCACGCGGCAGCAACTCAGCAACATCATGCGCTATGCCGTATAGCAGGGGCTTACCGAAAGCAATCCGGCGCAGCATCTGGAAGGCGTTGTCTCCTCCCCCGTAAAGAATCACTACCCCGCGTTACCGCTGGAGCGGTTGTCCGAACTGCTTGGCCGCATCGGTGACTATCAGCAGGGCCGGGAGTTAACCCGGCTGGCGGTGGTGCTGACACTGCACCTGTTCATCCGTTCCAGCGAACTGCGTTTCGCCCGCTGGAGCGAGATCAATTTCAGGCACAAAATCTGGACCATCCCCGCCACCCGCGAGGCCATCGACAAAGTTCGGTTTTCGGGGCGTGGCGCAAAAATGCGTACTCCGCATATCGTACCGCTCTCCCGCCAGGCGATTGCCCTTCTGAAACAGATACAGGAGCTTTCCGGCCATCTGGATCTGGTGTTTCCCGGCGATCATAATCCGTACAAGCCAATGAGCGAAAACACAACCAACCGGGCGCTGCGCCTGATGGGGTATGACACGAAAACTGAAATCTGCGGGCATGGACTCAGGGCAATGGCCTGTAGTGCCCTGGTGGAGTCGGATCTCTGGTCACGCGATACGGTGGAGCGGCAAATGAGCCACCAGGAGCGTAACAGCGTGCGGGCGGCATACGTGCATAAAGCGGAGCATCTGGAGGCCAGAAAGGCCATGATGCAGTGGTGGTCGGATTATCTGGATGTGTGCCGCGAGGGGTATGTCGCGCCGTACATTTATGCGCGGCAGCATAAAGCAGCCTGAATCAGAAATAGCGTAAATCATTAAAACCGGAAAAGCAGATCCTGATTGAGCGGGATCTGTTTTTTTGTATTGAGAGGTATTGTCGCTGTTTTTGTTATTATTAATTGGCTTTCACCCAAAATTATTCACTGGTGAATAATTTTGGGTGAAAGCCAATCAATAGACCACATATCAATAGGTAAATACCAAAAATTAGTCCAGTAGAATATTTGCAGGTGATTACCTATTAATAAATGCATTATTGATAGATAACTACCTTCTGTGATTTGCCTGCAAATCACAGAAGATGAAAACCTATCAATACGGGATATTTTCACGAAAATACAAATTAATACTCCAGAATATCTGCACCAGAATATCTCCTGACCCTATACTCTGAAACCTGTAAGAACTGCATCAGATATTCAGAAACCAGACAGATATAAGCCTGAAATTATTTGGCGTCCAATGATTTCAGGCGAAACCTATCAATGCATCTGTTTTCAACAGGCAGCCACCTTCCGTGATTCACATGTTAATCATGGAAGGTGAAAAGCTATCAATAATCGACATTTCCACGGAATTACCACTTAATACATCCCCAAAAATGCGCCATAAAATACCGGACAATCTTTCCTGATACACATTATCACTGCACCAGCTATACAGAGACAAAATAATCTGCACCCGTCCTGGATAATCTGCTATCTGCGCCAGCGTCCCGCCGCTCTACCTGTTCAGTGCTGCGCCAGTACCTGGCCCTTTAGTTTTTGGCCCTTTCAGGTCAGGCGCTGTTCCCCTTATCGCCCCCTTAACCTTTATGACCCTTTCCCTTTCTGGCGCAGCCAGTTTATTTGGAAATGCTCCATGACAGTCTGCACCAGACTGTATTTTCACCACAGGATAACAATCACAAAGTGCAAAAAATAACATGAAGCACCGAAGATTCTTAATTCATATGAAGCAGGTTATTATGCCAAAAACCGTCGCAGCATTTTTATAAAATCATGAGGCATCCTGAGACCATATAATATATGTCACAGGATGCGGAAAAACACAGAGAGAATTATTCAGATATAACCCTGTGCCAGAATTAATGTGATGCCCCGGTGAATTTACATTTTAAAATTTTCCCAGCCCTGTAGTATTGGTAAAAATGATTGAAACACCTGTTATCAATAGGAATCGTTTCGAGTGATTACAGGGTAATCACCATAATATCCCAGTAATCCTGCGCTGATGAAGCAGGAAATTCTGAGTTATTGATATTTATTTACCATGAAGTAACAATATTCTCATTATGTTGTCATACAGCAACGACAGGTATCCTGTCGTTTTATTTCATCCGGTCCCTGCGCCAGACTGATCGCTGTCATTACACATTAACGTACTATTTTGAGCCATTCATGAATTCAGTCATTCCCTCTTCCAGCGGTAGCCATACACCTGTTTCACCCAACGCCCGCGCCCGTCGCCATGACCCAGATCCGTCGCCGTCAGCGCCAGGGATTCCTTTTCGCTGAATCCCTGCGCCAGATAATGGCGGATCGCATCCTGCGCCCAGGCATAGCGCAGGGAGTGAGGGGAAAATTCCCCCTTCAGCCCCACCTTAATGACCTGTTTGTGCCAGCTCTCCAGCGCCATTTTGAGATCAGGCTTGTCGATCAGCCTGCCATTGTGTTGTTCTGCTACAATTAACGCTTTTTCAAGGGCTTTCCTGACTGCGCCAGTATCCAGAGCTGTCGTATGGCGGGGACGTCCACCTTTGGTGCCAAACACCACTTTCAGCCGGTTTTCCCCGCGCTCAATGGCTTTCAGCCACGTTTTCAGCGACAGTGAACTCTGTACCGCTTCCTGCGAGCGTAACCCCATCAGTCGCGCGATCTCCAGCGCCGCAGCCAGCCCCGCATCCTCAGCGCGGGCTTTCTCCATAACCTGCTGGTAATGTTCCGGCGTAATGGCGCGGCGCGTACCGTTGCGTGAAGCGCCCGACACTCCCAGCGCCTTATTGGTCAGGCGCGGATGCTCCACCACCTGCCTGCGTCCAGCCTGTCTCAGCACGGCCTGCAGTGCCGCCATATCGTTTTGCAGCGTTCGTAAACCAATATCCTGCTCCAGCCGTTCCTCAATGTAGCATTCGATATGGCGAACCCTGATCTGCTCCACCCTCTGGATCTGGATATTCAGCGCCCGTAAATGTTCACTGAACCGTTTTGTAATATGGATACGGTCATTCACCGTTTTGAAGCTACCGCCCGCTTTCTTCGCCAGCGCCTTCATTTCACTGCTTAATTTGCTCATGAATTCCCCTGCAACAAAAATAAACAGTCTCCGGCGTGTGCTTTTTGGCTGCGCCAGAACGATACCTTCACGCCGGAGTGGCAGTTTGTTGAGGTTTAGGGAGTTTCAGGCTGTACGCGGTACAGACTGCCTGCCGAAGCAGGGGTGTCTCCGGGGCGTCGTGCCCCCCTCGGTATCGATCTTTTTCTCCTTTACTCTGAACTGACAGCAGCCCCAAAGGGCATGTCAGACGGCGGAAATATGGCGCAGGCCAGAACTGGCACGGCTTGCGGTGGTGAGTTGTGCGGCGTCACTTTGCTTTTTCGCTGACGCGATCAAAGTGACGCCTCGTCTGGTGCAGAGGATTAACGTTGCGTTTCTGGTGCAGGGTGACGGTCACGCGGCAGCAAAGCCTGACGGCAATGCAGGCCGCAGCCCGTCAATGTAAGGCGCTGGTTGTCAGCAGAAGATAAAACCCGGCAAAGCCAGAGTGTCAGCCCGTAAAGCCGGGTAACCGCATCACCAAAGACGCGCATTACCTGTACCGTTACGATGAATACGGCAGGCTGACGGAGAAGACGGACCGCATCCCGGCGGGTGTGATACGGACGGACGACGAGCGGACCCACCACTACCACTACGACAGCCAGCACCGTCTGGTGTTCTACACGCGGATACAGCACGGTGAGCCGCAGGTGGAGAGCCGCTACCTCTATGACCCGCTGGGCCGCCGGACGGGAAAACGGGTATGGCGGCGGGAGCGTGACCTGACGGGGTGGATGTCGCTGTCGCGTAAACCGGAGGTGACGTGGTACGGGTGGGACGGCGACAGGCTGACGACGGTACAGACCGACACCACGCGTATCCAGACGGTATATCAGCCGGGGAGCTTCGCGCCGCTCATCCGCATCGAAACAGACAACGGTGAGCGGGAGAAAGCGCAGCGCCGCAGCCTGGCGGAGAAGCTGCAGCAGCAGGGTATTTTGCTGGCCGGGCCCACCACGGTGACAGCGCTGCTTAATGCGCTGGCGATGGGCTTTCGCACCCTGGCCATCAACCGCAAAGCCACGGAGGTGTGGCAAGTGCTGGGCGCTGCTAAAATGCAGTATGAGAAGTTCGGCGACCTGCTGCAAAAGGCACGCAAAAAGGTGGATGAGGCCGGCAAGGTGCTGGACGAGGCGGACCACCGTAACCACATCATTCAAAAGCACCTGCGCCGGGTGGAGACCCTGGACGACCCGACTGCGGCGGAAGCGGTACCGGAATTATTTGACTGAACAAACCCGATAAAAAGGGCGCCTGCTTACAGCAGACGCCCTTTGGCTTTACGCATACGCTTTGATAATTTCCCGTATCATACGCACATTGTCCTTGGTGTGCAGGGCGTTTGGAGCCTTGTATTCCAGCAAACAGCAGGGAATGTTCAGCTTTTTGTGTACCCAACCGATGGCGTAGCCTTCGTTTGCGGCATAGACGCCGTCTTTCATTTTGTTTAAGTGCAGGGTGCGATTGACGATTTGGCACAGCTTTTTGGTGCCTAAGGTTTCGTTAAGCCAGCCGTGGGCATTGATGTACACATTGGGCTTGCTGCGGAGAATAAAGTCTCGCAGGGCACGGGTCTCTTTGCCCTTAAACGGACCGAAATCCCGGTTTATGTCAATATGCGCGGCGGTGCAGCGCCCAAAGGCATTCTTGCCGGAGCGTTGTGCGTTTTTGCCGGCAATGGCACCGTCCGGATTGGCGCAGGGTACAATAACCAATCGGTAATTGCCCAATTCCTTCGGGTGGGAAGCAAAGTGGGCGATCAAGTGGTTGGCAATGGCAGTCAGACGCTGCCCGTCTCTGGCATAATCGTCCTCAAAGCCGTGGATGGCAAAGTCAATAAACAGCGTCTTTTTGTACTTGCCGTTTGTCGGGGTGATGATATAGCCTTCCAAATTGCGATTTTGTACGGATTTGCCATAAACCACTTGGGTCACATGTTTGTGGTCTAAGGCGAACTGTGCGGCATTTGC
>ERZ791641.1132-NODE-1132-length-13764-cov-4.308192_pt1 | contig 13764 bp, 10 predicted proteins | sample MGYA00510055_ERZ791641 | MGnify/ENA primary metagenome ERZ791641 (study PRJEB30046, sample SAMN00715226) | human gut metagenome | study: EMG produced TPA metagenomics assembly of the A metagenome-wide association study of gut microbiota in type 2... | reverse complement strand
GCAGACCGCCGCCAGCATATCCCGGAACAGCCGCACCGGCAGAAGCCTCGTGCGCAGGGTGAAGAACACCCCCGCCGTCAACAGTAAGATGACCATAAACGAAAGACTGAGGGTCACGTTTCCCAGATGCAGGGTGAGCAGATCGCCCCACAACAGACGGTAGACCCCCTCGATGAGTTGAATGAGCACAGCATTTCCTCCCAGTGCTTGGATTTGGCCGTTTTTGCACAAAAACAGGCCGTCGTCCTTTATTATAGACGATTCGGCCTGTTTTGTAAATCAGGAAAGTGAAGTTCAGGAGAAAAAAGTAAAAGCTCCCCCTTTCGGAGGAGCTTGAGGTGCGGTTTATCAGGACAAGATCATTCTGTCATTTGCAAACTCACCGCCGCTGGCGATCTGGAACTTTGCCAGCAGGTCGGAGACCTGCAGGTTCTTCTTCTCCTCGCCGGAGACGTCGTAGATGATGTGACCCTCGTGCATCATGATGAGGCGGTTGCCATAGCGGAGAGCGTCACGCATGTTGTGCGTGATCATGAGCGTCGTGAGCTGCTGTTCGGTCACGAGCTTTTCGGTAAGTTCAAGCACCTTGGCGGCGGTCTTCGGGTCGAGTGCGGCCGTATGTTCGTCAAGCAGCAGGAGCTTGGGACGCACGAGCGTGGCCATCAGCAGCGTGAGCGCCTGACGCTGGCCGCCCGAGAGCAGGCCCACATGGGCCGTCATGCGGTTCTCAAGGCCGAGGCCGAGCATCTTGACGAGCTCCGTGAAGTATGCCGTCCTGTCCGCACGGTCGCTCCAGCGCAGCGTCTGGCTGCGGCCGCGGCGGTCGGCGATGGCAAGGTTTTCGGAAATCATCATGCCTGCGGCCGTGCCGCGCATCGGATCCTGAAAGACGCGGCCGATGAAGGCGGCGCGCTTGTACTCGGGCATTCTGGAGACGTCGACGCCGTCGATGAGAATGGAGCCGGAGTCGACCGGGAACGCGCCCGCGATGGCATTGAGCGTCGTGGACTTGCCCGCGCCGTTCGAACCGATCACGGTGCAGAAGTCACCGTCCTCGAGCGTGAACGAGACGCCTCGCAGCGCCTTCTTTTCATTGGCCGTGCCGGCGAAGAAAGTCTTGGTGACGTTTTTGAGTTCGAGCATTTTTTCTTTCCTTCGTGTTCAGTTCACAAGTCAGGCGCGGGCGCGCAGGCCGGCCATCTTTTCCTTGATGAGCGGGAGTGCCAGCGCAATGGCGACGAGCACGGCGGTAAAGAGCTTGAGGTCGTTGGGCGGCATGCCCATTTCAAGCACGAATGCAATGACGAGTCGGTAGATGATGGAGCCGAGAATCACGGCGGCGAGGCTCGTCTTGAACGTCTTAGGGGAGAAGAGCACCTCGCCGATGATGACGGAGGCAAGGCCGATCACGATCGTGCCCACGCCCATGCCGACGTCGGCGAAGCCGTTGGCCTGAGCGACGGTGGCGCCCGAGAGAGCGACAAGGCCGTTCGAGATGACGAGGCCGAGAACGACCATCGTGTTGGTGTTGATGCCTTGGGCGCGGGCCATCTGCGGATTGAAGCCTGTGGCGCGCACGGCGGTGCCGAGCTCCGTGCCGAAGAACCAGTAGATCACCACAGCGATGGCGACTGCGAAGACGAGGCCGACGACGAGGCCGCTCATGGCGACGGAAAGGCCGAGGCTGTTTTCAAGAATCGTGAAGACCGTCTCATTCTGCAGAAGACCGACGTTGGACTTGCCCATCACGTGCAGGTTCACGGAATAGAGGCCGATCATCGTCAGAATGCCGGCGAGCAGCGCGGGAATGCGGAGCTTCGTCGTCAGCAGGCCGGTGACGCCGCCCGCGAGCGAACCCGCGACGAGCGCCAGAACAAAGGCGGCGGGCAGACCGAGTCCCGCCGTGATGGCGGTGGCGGCCACGGCCGCGCCCAATGGGAACGAGCCTTCGACCGACAGGTCGGCGATGTCGAGAATTCGGAAGGTCAGGAAGACGCCGAGCGCGAGAACGGACCACTGAAGTCCCTGGCCGACGGTCGAGAGAATGAGATCAAGCATGAAATTTCCTTTTCTAGGTACGCTCGGCGGTTCGGGTTGCCGATTGTTTTTTAAGTAGGAGCGCCGGCGGAATCTGTTCCTGCCGGCCTATTCAAAAAAATGCGGAGCTCCGCAGACGCCGTACCGGCGTCCCCGACAAGCTCCGCTCTAGGCGCGGCCTCCTTCAGAGGCTACTGAAAGAGCACTGCGCCCTTCTTGAGTTCGTCCGGAATCGTGATGCCGATCGCGGCTGCCGTCTTCATGTTGAAGACCGGCGTGCCGTTGGCCACGTGCTGGACGGGCATCTCGGCCGGCTTCTTCTTGCCGTCGAGAATGTCGGCGCCCATCTGGCCCGTCATGCGGCCAATTTCGTAGTAGTCGACCGAGATCGAACCGAGGCAGCCCGCTTCGGTCATGCCGCGCTCACCCGCAATGACGGGGATCTTGGAGGGGTTGGCGACTTTGGCGAGGGCGGGAATGGCGCTGGCAAGCACGTTGTCCGTCGGCAGCCACATGCCCTGCACCTTGCCGTTGAGGCTGGCAGCGGCCTGCTGGATGTCGTTGACGTTGGAGACCGTGGCCTCGAGCACCTGCACGCCGCGCTTTTCGGCGGCCTTCTTGAAGATGTCGACCTGGTACTTGGAGTTGATTTCGCTGGAGTTGTAGATCGTGCCGACGGCCTTGGCGTCGGGGACGAACTTGAGAAGAAGTTCGAGCTGGGCCTCGATCGGACCGAGGTCGGAGACGCCCGTGACGTTGCCGCCGGGCTGTTCGTCGGACTTGACAAGCTTGGCAGCGACGAAGTCGGTGATGGCGGTCGCAACGATCGGCGTGCCCTTGGCGGTCGTGGCCACGGCCTGGGCGGCGGGCGTCGCGACGGCGAAGATCAGCTTGTCCTTGTTAGAGACGAAGCGGGTGGCGATGTTGTGCAGATTCGACTGGTCGCCCTGGGCGTTCTGGAAGTCGATCTTGATGTTGACGCCGTCCTTGTAGCCGCGTTCGGCAAGCGCGTCCTTGACACCCTTGGTGCAGGCGTCGAGGGCGGAGTGTTCAACGAGCTGGACGATGCCCACGGGCACGAGTTCGGACTTGGCGGACTCCTTGTCGCCGCAGCCCGCGAGTGTCAGCGCGGCAGCGACGGAAAGCGCGATGGCGCTGCGGCGCGTAATCTTGGAAATCTGCATGGGGTCACCCCTGAGTAATGAAAGTCGAATGCCGGGGCTTGTAGCCCGAGGATGTTAATTTCGATTATACGAACCGAAATTTGCCGTCTTCCGCCCTCTAATTCCTTTTACTTAAAGCAAATCCCCTAGGCACATGAAGCTCGCTCAAAAGATGCGCAAATCTTTTTTCCCACCCCGCCCGACGCTTCGAAGTCGCATAAAAAAAGGCACCCGTCCGAAGGCGTGTGCCCTTTTCGGCGATCGCATCAGGGAGGTCCCTGACGGCGCCTTACTTGAAGAAGCTCTTCATGCGGTCGAAGAAACCCTGCGTCTTGGGATTGTGCTTGTCGCCGCCTTCCTTGAGGGAGGCGTCGAACTCGCGGAGCAGGTTCTTCTGCTTGGTGGAGAGGTTGACGGGCGTCTCCACGGAGATGTGCAGGAAGAGATCGCCGGGCTCGCCCGTGCGCAGGTTCTTCACGCCCTTGCCACGCAGGCGGAAGGTCTTGCCGGACTGCGTGCCTTCGGGCAGCGTGATGCGCGATTCGCCCTCAAGGGTCGGAACCGTGAGTTCGCCGCCGAGCGCCGCCGTCACGAAGGAGACGGGAAGCTCGGTGTGAAGGTCGTCGCCGTCGCGCGAGAAGATGTCGTGCGGCTTGACCGAGATCTCGATGTAGAGGTCGCCCGACTCTCCGCCGTTCATGCCCGGCTCGCCGCGGCCCGACATGCGGATGCGCTGGCCGTCGTTGATACCGGCGGGAATCTTGACCTCCACGACCTTGGTCGTGCGGATCTTGCCCACGCCCTGGCAGTTCGGGCACGGATCGGAGATGATCTGGCCGGAACCATGGCACTTCGGGCAGGTCTGGTGGACCTGGAAGAGACCGTTGGAGACGCGCACGGCACCATGGCCCTGACAGGTCGGACAGGTCTTCCTAGACGTGCCGGGCTTGCAGCCCGTGCCGTGGCAGGACTGGCACTCGTCCCAGGCGGGCACGCGGATCTCCATCGTGCGGCCCATGGCGGCGTCCTCAAGCGAGATTTCAAGCTCGAAGCGCACGTCGTTGCCGCGGATGCCCTGCTCGCGGGCGGCACGGCCGCCGCGCATGCCGCCACCGCCGAAGATGTCGCTGAAGATGTCGCCGAAGGCGCTCTGGAAGTCGGCGCCGTTCATGTTGCCAAAGCCACCGAAGCCGCCGGGACCGCCCGCAGCGCTGGGATCCACGCCCGCCTTGCCGTAGCGGTCGTAGGCGGCGCGCTTCTGGTCGTCGGAAAGCACGGCGTAGGCTTCACCGATTTCCTTGAACTTCTCTTCGGCGACCTTGTCACCCGGATTGCGGTCCGGATGGTACTTCATGGCCATGCGACGATAGGCCTTCTTGATGTCGTCGGCGGAAGCGTCCTTGCCGACGCCGAGCACCTCGTAATAATCGCGATCAGACATTACCCAATCCCTGCGGGGAGCTACCCCGTCTTCTTTTTGATTTTTTCAAAACTCGAAAAGGGCCGGCATCGCGTGAGCGAACCGACCCTTCGTTTGATGCGCTGACTCAAGACCGAATCAGCCTGGGAGCCGGGGCTCCCGGATTGCCGTCACTCACGGATTACTTCTTGACGTCCGTGAAGTCGGCGTCGACCACATCATCGTCGGCGGGCTTGCTGCCGGCGGCGTTGCCTTCCGGAGCGGCCTGCTGCTGGGCGGCGGCCTTGTTCATCTTTTCGCCGATCTTCTGAGCGGCGGCCATCAGGTTTTCGACGGCCTTGTCGATGGCGGCCTTGTCCTCACCCTTGACCTTCTCTTCAACCGTGCGGATGGCGTCTTCGCAGGCGGCGCGGTCGGCACCGTCCACCTTGTCGCCGAATTCCTTCAGGGTCTTCTGGACCTGGCTGACGGCGGCGTCGGCCTGGTTGCGAGCCTGAGCGAGCTCGGCGCGGCGGTGGTCCTCTTCCTTGTTGGCTTCGGCGTCCTGCACCATGCGTTCGATCTCGTCTTCGCTCAGCCCGGAGCTGGCCTTGATCGTGATGGTATTTTCCTTGCCGGTGGCCTTGTCCTTGGCGGCCACGTGAAGAATGCCGTTGGCGTCGATGTCGAACGTGACTTCGATCTGCGGCAAGCCGCGCGGAGACGCCGGAATGCCTTCAAGGTTGAACTCGCCGAGGAGCTTGTTGGAGGCAGCCATTTCGCGTTCGCCCTGGTAGACCTTGATGGTCACGGCCGGCTGGTTGTCTTCAGCGGTCGAGAACACCTGGCTGTGCTTCGTCGGAATCGTCGTGTTGCGCTTGATCATCGGGGTCATCACGCCGCCGAGCGTCTCAATGCCGAGCGTAAGCGGGGTGACGTCGAGCAGGAGCACGTCGCGGCGTTCGCCGGTGAGGACGGAGCCCTGGATGGCGGCGCCGATGGCGACGGCCTCGTCGGGGTTGACGTCCTTGCGCGGATCCTTGCCGAAGAATTCCTTCACGACGGCCTGAACGCGCGGCATGCGGGTCTGACCGCCGACGAGGATGACGTCGGTGATGTCGGACGTGGACGTGCCGGCATCGCGCAGGGCCTTGCGGACCGGCTCGATGGTGCGCTGGACGAGGTCCTCGACGAGGGCTTCGAACTTGGCGCGCGTGACCGTAACGTTGAGGTGCTTCGGACCCGTGGCGTCAGCCGTGATGTACGGCAGGTTGATTTCGGTTTCCTGACGACTCGAGAGCTCGATCTTGGCCTTTTCAGCGGCGTCCTTCAGGCGCTGCAGGGCGAGAACGTCCTTGGAGAGGTCGACGCCCGTGTCCTTGCGGAACTCGTTGATCAGGTGGTCGACGAGGCGCTGGTCGAAGTCTTCGCCGCCGAGGAACGTGTCGCCGTTCGTGGAGAGCACTTCAAACTGCTTGTCGCCGTCAATGTTGGCGAGGTCGATGATCGAGATGTCGAACGTGCCGCCGCCAAGGTCGTACACGGCGATCTTGCGGTCGCTGCTGCCGCCCTTGTCCATGCCGAAGGCGAGCGCGGCAGCGGTCGGTTCGTTGATGATACGCTTCACTTCAAGACCGGCGATGCGGCCGGCGTCCTTCGTGGCCTGACGCTGGGAGTCGTTGAAGTAGGCGGGAACCGTGATGACGGCTTCCGTAACGGCTTCGCCGAGGTAGTCTTCGGCGGTCTGCTTCATCTTGCGAAGGATTTCGGCGCTGACCTGCTGCGGAGCGAGCTTCTTGCCCTGAGCTTCGACCCAAGCGTCGCCGTTGTCGGCGCGCATGATCGTGAACGGCATCAGGTTGATGTCCTTCTGGACTTCGGCGTCGTCGAAGCGGCGGCCGATGAGGCGCTTCACGGCAAAGAGCGTGTTCTTCGGATTGGTCACAGCCTGGCGCTTGGCCGGGGCGCCGACGAGCACTTCACCGTTGTCCATGTAGGCAACGATGGACGGGGTCGTGCGGGCGCCTTCGCTGTTTTCAATAACCTTGATGTTGTCGCCTTCCATCACGGCAACGGCCGAATTGGTGGTGCCAAGGTCAATACCAATGATCTTCGCCATAGTGGTTTAATCCTCTAAAAGAAAACCTTTCGTCCGAAACGTCGTCATCTTGAGGCGCGGCACATGGCACACGCAGGAGCGTTCGGACCGTTCAAAAACTAACGTGTCCGCAAGCGGAATCTCCTCAGCCTGCGAACGACCTTAATCCCTATATGGGGATGCCCCCTTTTTTTTCAAGCCTTCTGCCGAAGGTTTGTCAAAAATAATTACATCCACCACCGCAAGGCCTTGCCCCGCAAGGGAAAAACATCACTTTTTCCATTCTAAGGCCCATCAAGAAAAAAGGCGCCCCCGACGGGACGCCTTCTGATCAGAGCGGCTGTGTTCGGGCTTCTCAGCCCTGGGCGACGCTCACCATGGCGGGGCGCAGAACGCGGTCGGCGATCACCCAGCCGCGCTGGAAGACTTCGACCACGGTGCCGGAGGCGACGCCTTCGGGAGCGGGCACCATCGCGATGGCCTGATGCTGGTGCGGATCGAACGCCTCGCCCTTCGGATCAACGGGTTTCATGCCGGAGACGTCGAGGGCGTGCATGAACTGGCGGTACGTGGCGAGCATGCCTTCACGGACGGGGTTCTCCTCCTCATTCTTCGTGACCTCGAGGGCCTTTTCAAGGCTGTCGACGACGGGCAGCAGGTTTTCGGCAAACTTCTCGATGCCGAACTTTCGGGCCTTCTGAACCTCCTCGGAGGAACGGCGGCGGGTGTTTTCAAGCTCCGCCATGGCGCGCACGTAGAGGTCGTAGTGCTCCATCACCTTGGCTTCGGAGAGTTTCAGAGCCGTCTGAAGCGTTTCGATCGTCTGCTCGGGCGTTTCGGGCTGCTTGGCCTCTTCACCCGTACAGGCTTCCTTGCCCTCGCAACCGCAGGCCTGGCCCTCTTCGGCGCACTTGCCCTGGCAGCAGCAGCCGGCTTCTTCCTTCACTTCCTGGTTCTGAGTATTTTCAGTCATATGTCACTCCGTATGAGCGTCGCCAGACGCCTGGAAACTGGGTCGGCCCGGGAGTCCGCTCCGTGGGCCCAATAGATTGCTTCTTATATGGGGACGGTGCGGCGTTTTTCAAGTCCGCTCATGCGCCGTCCGTGCGTCAGATCCAGCCCGCAGCCTCGCGCCTCACGATCGAGGCGTAGGCCTTCACGGCCTCGGGCGAGTCGTTGAGTGCGGCAATGTAGTGGAACTCCGCCCCTGCATCGTCCCTGAAGGCGGCCAGATACTCGCGGCGAAGCTCGTCATCGATCTCCTCGATCGTCTCCAGACAGTCGGCAGCGAAGCCCGGACACACGACGTCGATGCGCGGCACGCCGGCTTCGGCCAGCTCCCTGACGCTGTCGATGGTATACGGACGAAGCCACTCGTCGCGGCCGAAGCGGGACTGGAAGCACACGCTCCACGCGCCCTCCTCAAGGCCGAGCCTTTCGGCGAGAAGCGACGCAGTGCGCAGGCACTGCGCCTCGTAGACGTCGCCGCGGTTGCTGCTTGCCTGTGGGATGCCGTGGAAGCTCATGACGAGGCGGCCGCCCGTGCTCACGGGCGAGCCGTGCTCGTCCCAGTAGGCGCGCACGTGCGCGGCAAGCGCGTCGATGTAGGCGGGATCGTCGTGATAGTCGTGAATCGTGCGCACCGCAGGCGCATCGACATGAGAAAGCTGGTATTCGCTCACGCCGTCCAGACAGGCCGCCGTCGTCTGGGAGGCATACTGCGCGAACATGGGCATGACGAGGACGCGGCCGACGCCGTCGGCCTTCATCCTGTCGAGGACGGACGCCGTCGACGGGCTGCCGTAGCGCATGGACCAGTAGACCGGAATCCCGAGCTCAGCCTCAAGCGCCCCGGCCGTGCGCCTCGTGTGCACGATGAGCGGCGAGCCTTCGTCGGTCCAGACGCCTCTGTATCGTTCGGCGGACTTCTTCGGACGCGTGCGCAGAATGATGCCGTGCAGAATCGGCCACCACTTCCATCGGGGAAGCTCGACGATGCGCCTGTCGCCGAGGAATTCGGCCAGATAGCGGCGGACGGCCTCTTCGGTCGGGGCGTCGGGGCTCCCCGTATTGATCAAAAGAAGCGCGATTTTGTTCGAATTAGCCATGGAACGGTGAGGTCTGGAAACGGATTCGTGGTTGTACCCCATTCTGGGACGCCTTTCTTAAGGAACGCTTTTTCACGCCGCGCCGCGAAGGGCCTCGTCCGCAGTCCGTCCGCAGTCGTCATGAACGAAAACAGCCGCCTCGGGCGTACCCTGGCGGCTGCTGGAATCAGGTTGAGGTGCTTCTTCAGGCGGCCTGTGCGCGGCGGGTACTGCGCCACATGATGATCATGGCGCCCGCAATGAGGCTCATCCAGAACTTGCCGATCACCTGACCCACGATGAAGTCAAGGGAGCCGAAGGCGAGCGAGAGGAAGATCACGGAGTCGACGATCGAGCCCACGAGGCCGGAGAGCACGATGGCCAGCGTCAGATGACGTTCGCGAAGCGGCGTGTAGACGGCAAAGTCGGCCAGCTCGGAGAAGAGGAAGGCGCAGGTCGAGCCAAGAATGATCGCGGGCTCGGAGAGAACGCCGGAGAGCGCGGCGCCTGCGGCAATCGCGACCAGCGTCCAGCGCTTGCCGAGCAGGCTCTGGACCGCGTCGCGCAGAATGAGCGCAAGACCGGCGAAGAGCACGGCGGACGGCGACATGATGCCGGGCCAGACGGGAATGAGGCAGGGACTGTCGGGCGGACAGACGGTGCCGACGTTCATCACCACCCAGTTGCCTGCGGGAATGGTGAGAATGAAGAGAATGAGGCTGATGAGGCCGACGGTGCGGCCGGACATGCTGAAAGGCATCTTGCGGGTCTCCAGGGGCTACCGGTCGGAAAGCCGGCGCTTGCCCAAAAGAAGGAATTGACGAGAGGCTGACACCCGGTCAGACGGTTCAGCTGCCGGTGTCGAAGAAGCGCATTATACGTTGCGGCAGATAATTGATGTTGCCCGGAACCCGTCCTTGTGGAAATCCGATGTGTCCTCCCTCTTCGGGAAAATCTCCCGTGACGAAGGCGCTCATCTCGCCCGCCGTCGGAAGGCACCACGGCGGCAGGAACGGATCGTTCTTTGCATTGAGCAGCAGAAGCGGCACGCGCACGTCGGGGAGCACCGTCTTGGCCGAGCACTTCTGCCAATACTCCATCGCCGAGCGGAACCCGTGGATCGGCCCCGTGTACGTGTTATCGAAGTCGAACATCGTGCGGCAGGCCTTCACGTCCTCCTCGCGGATCACGTCGGGAAACTGCTTCGCCTTGAGCTCGAGCTTCTGGCGGAGCGTGTGAAGGAACATGTCGGCATAAAAAGTGTTGACTCCCTTGCTGATGCGCTCGCTGCCCGCCACGAGGTCGAGCGGTGCGCCCACCGAAACGGCCGCCGTCAGGAAGCCCGCGTCGGTTCCGCGGTCCCCGAGGTACTTGGCGAGCTGGTTGCCGCCGAGGCTCACGCCCACGGCCCTGAGCTCCGCGTCGGGGAAGCGTTCGTGCACGGTCCTGAGCACCCATTCGCAGTCGTCGCTGTCGCCCGCGAAGTAGGCGCGCGGAAGCCTGTTCATCTCGCCGCCGCAGCTTCTGAAGTGTGCGACGACGCCGCGCCAGCCGCGCTCGGTGCAGGCCGCCATCAGCGCTTCGGCATAGTGGCTGCGGCTCGAGCCCTCGAGCCCGTGGAAGTGCACAAGTACGGGCGCCGACGGATCGGCGGGCTCGGGCACGGCCCAGTCCCAGAGCATGAAGTCGCCGTCGGGAAGCTCAACCTTCTCGCGCCTGTACTCGATCGCGGGCCTCGGCATGAACTTGGCGGGAATGACGGTCTGAAGATGACCGCCGGGACACCAGGACGGGGCTTTGTAATCAGGAACGACAATGGGCATCACATGCTCCGGTTGATGGAAAATCGATCGTCCGACAGTCTAGCGCGTTTCGGACCGATCGAACGTATCGCCCTCTCTCAGAGGCGCATCGGTCTCAAACACCGTTCTCCAGAGCTTGAGCACGGCCTCGCGTTCGGCCTCGATCATGTCCGCAGGAACGCGCACGGGCACACCTTCGCCCGCATTGAGCCTGATCTCGTGTTGCAGGGCGCGGTAGCGTCGATACGCCCTCACGGCGGGCGCCGAAACGGCGGGATCCGTCAGGCCGAGGTCGGCCGCCTTTTCAAGAAGCAGGATGTTGCCGAAGTTGTTAACCAGCTCGGGATGCTCCGCGGAGTGCGTGAGCACGAGAAGCTGCACGATGAACTCCACGTCGACCATGCCGCCTCGGTCGTGCTTGATGTCGAAGAGCGCCGTGCGGTTGGGATGCCCGTCGAGCATCTTCCTGCGCATCTCGAGCACGCTCGCGCGGGCCTCGTCCTGCGTTCTCGGCATCATCAGGATCTCGCGCCTCTCGTCCTCGAAGCGCTTGCCCACGTCCGCATCGCCCGCCACGAAGCGGGCGCGCGTGAGAGCCTGATGCTCCCAGAACCAGGCGCCGTTGCCGTCGGCGTTCCTCTGATAGCGGCTGAACATGTCAAAGGACGACACGATGAGGCCGCTGTCGCCGTTCGGACGCAGCCTCAGGTCCACGTCGAAGAGCTTGCCCGACGACGTCTGAATCGTCAGCCAGCTCATCATGCGGCGCACGAGGCGGCTGTACGTGAGGTCGGCCTCCAGATCGGGATCGTCATAGATGAAGACCAGATCGAGGTCGCTGTCGTAGCCGAGTTCCTTGCCGCCCAGCTTGCCGTAGCCGATCACGGCGAACTTCGGACGGTCGCAGTGCTTCTTCGTCATGCTGACCCAGGCCAGATCGAGCACCTCCTCGAGCACGGCGTCGGCCAACGCCGAGAGATGGTCCGCCAGGCGCTCGACCGTGAAGCGGCCGTCAAGGTCAGCGATCAGCAGCCTGAAAACGGCGGAGTGATGGGCGTCGCGAAGCGCGTTCATCTGGCGCTCCTGATCGCCATCGGCCTCGACGAGCGCACGATGCAGCCTGTCCGCCCACTCGCTCCAGTCGACGGGCGTGAAGTCGTCCATCTCGTGGATGCGTCCGTCGACGAGCTCGTCAAGGATGATCGGATGGCGCACGATGTAGTCGGCCGTCCAGCGGCTCGCCGCCAACACGCGTCCGACGCGCTCGGCGGCCTTCGGATACTGCGAGAGGAGCGCCACGTAGGTCGAGCGGCCCGCGATCGCCTCAAGCAGCTTCAGATAGCGGGAGAACACCTCGACCGCCGGCACCACGCGCGGGCCGTCCTTGGGAAGCCACTCCGGGCATCCTTCGGCCACGACGGGAATCAGGCTCTGAAGGCGCTTCCTCGCCTCGTCGGAGAGGCTTCGGCCCGCACGGGCCGAGGCAAGACGCATGATGCGCGAGACAAGCTCGTCGACGTCATCGCCGTAGCCCAGAGATCTGAGCTTTCCTGTGAGCGCCTCGCTCGCGCTCGACGTGCCCGTCTCCCAGCCCGTGGGCCAGTCGGCCGTGTCTGCGGCGGGCTCATGGACCTGAAAGACGCTGTCGAAGGCGGCGGCGACATACTCGCGCACGCCCTCAAGACGGCTCCAGAGTTCGTCGGCGGGCATGCCCAGGAGGCCCGCCACGGCCGTGAGTCCCTCGCCTTCCTTCGGGAGGCGCTGCGTCTGCTCGTCGTTGACATACTGAATGGCATGCTCGACGTTGCGCAGGAAGACGTAGTGCTCGGAAAGCCTCGCGGCCATTTCGGCGGAAATGCCGCCGTCGCCCGAGAGCACCTCGAGCATCGCGAGCGTCTCGCGCCCGCGAAGAAGCGGATCACGTCCGCCGCGGATGACCTGAAGCGTCTGCGTGAGGAACTCGATCTCGCGGATGCCGCCGCGTCCGAGCTTGACGTTGATGCACGTGCCGCCGCGGGCGAGCTCGCGTCTGGCCGTCTCGGCGCGGATCATCTCGTGCAGGCGCGTGAGCGACGAAATAGCGTTGAAATCCAGATACTTTCTGAAGACGAACGGACGCACGAGGGACGAGACGTTCCGCTTCTGCTGCTCGAAGTCCTCAGGCGCCGAGAAGACGGGCTCGTTGATGATGCGGCCCTTGAGCCAGGCGAAGCGCTCCCAGTCGCGGCCCTGCGTGTAGAGATACTCCTCGAGCATGTCCGTCGAGCACACGATCGGACCCGACTCGCCGTTCGGACGCAGGCGCATGTCGACTCGGAAGACGAAGCCGGGCCCCTCGATGTCGTTCAGGGCGGGAATCACGCGCCTTGCCAGCCTTTCATAGAACTCCTGCACGGTGAGCGTGCGGCGGGCGTTCGGAAATTCGGGCGTCGCCCGCGTCTCGCCTTCCTCGTCGAAGAGGAAGATGAGGTCGATGTCGGAGGAGACGTTGAGCTCTCGGCCGCCGAGCTTGCCCATGCCCACGACCATCAGGTCCTGGGGACGTCCAGACATGCCGTACGGCACGCCGCAACGCTCGGCCAGCTCTCTGGCGTTGACCTTCACCGTCGCCGTGACGGCCGTCTCGGCGAAGTCGCTCATGAGCCTCACGACTTCGAAGTAGTCGATGCGACCCGTCGCGTTTCTCCCGATGATGTTCACGATGAGGCGGCGCCTCATCTCCCTGAGCTTCATGCGCAGCGTCTGGCTGTCGGCCGCGGCCGCCGCCTCGGCCTCCATGGCCTCCCGCGGGAACGTCTCCTCGACGATCCTCTCAAAATGCGCGAGGCACGCCCGAGCGTCCTCTCCGGGATGCATGGCCGACAACGACCGTGCGACAAAGGGCGAGAAGCGGACGACGTCCTCAAGAGTCAGTGAGGGCATGAAGGACTCCGAAAGCAGGAAAGTATCTATTGAATTCATGGGGCGACCCCGTCAGCCCATTCTAGCCAAATCGGCACGATCTCAAGGAGAGTGTCGGGCGCCGCACCGCTGTTGGAAGTCCTTCGCCCTGCAGTTCAATGCCTTTGAAGCTCCCCTGTCTGAAGACAGAGGATTCACTTTGACCGTCAGACAGCTCTTTCAGGGGGCAAAGCCGCCTGAACGTCACCGTCCGTACAAAGTGTGCGCGGCAGACCTC
>ERZ791641.1130-NODE-1130-length-13790-cov-3.849145_pt1 | contig 13790 bp, 14 predicted proteins | sample MGYA00510055_ERZ791641 | MGnify/ENA primary metagenome ERZ791641 (study PRJEB30046, sample SAMN00715226) | human gut metagenome | study: EMG produced TPA metagenomics assembly of the A metagenome-wide association study of gut microbiota in type 2... | reverse complement strand
AGCAATGTGTCCTTTTAAATTTAATATATAATCAACCTTCATTTAAAACAGAGCCTAAAAATTAAATAATATAGTATAGAAAATATGGTGTAATTATAAAAAATATGATAGTATATACCCTAGAAAATGAAACTTTTGAATTTTATTGAGTTAGGAGATGATATTATGAATTTGCTAATTACTGATGTCGATTTAGATATTAATTTCATTGAATCTGAAAACTCTAGATATATTGATATATCAAAACTAAAGATAGCTAATTGTCTAGGTTGCTTCAATTGTTGGACAAGAACTCCAGGTAAATGTATCATACGAGATGATGCAGTTAGGGTTTATCCATTAATTGCGAAAAGTAAAAATTTAATTTATGTAACAAAAATTAAATTTGGGACCTATGATACACCTCTAAAAACTTTACTTGAACGTTCTTTACCAATTCAACAAGCATTTATAAGGCTTTATCATGGAGAAGCTCATCATGTTCAACGTGATGTAGAATTAAAAAATGCAACAATTATTGTATATGGAAATATTTCAGAAGAAGAAAAAAATTTATTCAAAAAACTTGTTGATAGAAATTCGCATAATATGCTATTTGAAAATTATAAAATATTATTTGTTCAAGAAGAGGATTTAAATAATATTGTTAGAAAAGAGGTTTTATTATGGGGAAATTAATTATTATAAATGGAAGTCCTAGAGCTAGCAAATCTAACTCTAAAAAGTATGCAGAAGTATTTAAAGAGCATTATAAAGGGGAAATTTTAGAATATAATATTGTATCAAAAAAACACGAAGACTTATTTGAAAAAATAAATGAGTATTCTGATATTCTTTTTATATTTCCATTATATGTTGATAGTATTCCTGCAGTGTTTACAGCTTTTTTAAAAAGCTTGGAAGAATATAAGATTGATATTAAGCCTACAATACATGTATTAATTAATTGTGGATTTATTGAATCAGAACAAAATTTTATAGCGGTGGAAATAATAAAATTTTTTGCAAGACAAAATGGCTATCCTTTTGGATCTACTTTATGTATTGGTGGAGGAGAAGCTATAATGGGAACACCATTTGCTTTTTTAGCAAAAAGAAAAATTAAAAAGTTTGCTAACTCTATTAATAATGGTAAAAAAAGTTTTTATACTGTAACTATGCCATTAACTAAGAAACTTTTTATAAAAGCTTCTACAAATTATTGGATTAAATACGGTGAAAGAAACGGAATAACTAGAGAAGAAATGGAAACTATGAAAATTGAATAAATTATATAGAAAATATTATTAATTTTGTATTAAAATACCGTATTATTCAAAAAGAATATACGGTATTTTTTAGTGTTCAATTCAAAAATAGGAGGAGAATATGGATTTAAAAAATCAAATAGAAAATATAATTTGGCATATAGAAAACAATAGAGAGGTTTCTGGAGATACTATAGTGCTAAATGATGTGCTGAAAGCGTTAAAAAATATAGAAAAACGCTTAAAGTAGATTGGAAATTATTGCGAACTAAATGATCTTTGAAAATTGAATAATACGGTATTTAAATATTAAATGTAGTAAATAATATTTATGAGGTGAATATTATGAGAAAGAAAGTAATCTATATAGCAACATTAATAATAACAGTTCTAATTTTTGCTACAAACAATGTATATGCAAATACTCCTATTACGCCTATTAATAATGCTTACAAGGAAGGAATTTATAAATTAGATAAAAATGATAAAGGAGAATATAATTTGCAATACCAATTTCTTAATAAAGATAGTGATTCTGCAATTATTGTATTGGATCAAAATGCTGATATAGTTTATAAAAATATAAACTGTAATAGAAAATGTAACGCTGGTACAATAACAAACAAGAATACTATTATATTAATAACCGATGGAGAAGTAGAGTTAGATTTTACTAAAATAAATTAGAGAGTAAATAGTAAAAAAATACCGTATTATTCAACTGAATATACGGTATTTTTTAGTGAGTAATTCAAAATTATTGTAAGTAGTTTTAATATGGTGAGAATTAAGGGGTATTTGGAATTAATATGTAAAGTATGATTTTTCTAGTGTATAATTGTATTATATGACAAATTTAAAAAGGATAGGAGAGGGAAATTATTCAAAAATGTATTAAATGCAAAAGAAACTTTTCATATGTGGAATTACTATTTTCTATATGGCCATTTTCTGGTTATAAAAAAATAGAATGTAAAAATTGTAATTTTGCATTGAAAATTAACAATGTATCTAGATTAATAATAGCAGTATTAATACCGTTACCTCTATTAGTTCAAACATATTTATTAAAATTAGGAATTAATATTCTAGTATTTTATTTACTATATTTATCATTCATTATTGTATTAAGTCCATTAATAGTAAGATATAAATTAATAGAATAATGGATAATCTTAATTAGTTATTCAGTAGATTAAATCAATAATCTTAATACGATGTAAAGGGAGAATAAAATGTGGGTTAGTTTTGCTATTATATGATTTATTATTTTATGTATAATTTTATATTATATCATCAGAATAGCTATAGAACATATATATTTATCTGTAATATTAAATGAATAGGGGGCTAATATGAATAAAATAAGATTTCTGCTAATAGTGTTAAGTGTATTTTTATTATATGGTTGTAATGATAATAATGTAGAACAAGATGAAAGTGAGGTTGGAAGTAATATTATTGTTCAAGAAGAAAATCTCGACGGAAAATTTACAGTTAGCGAAGTAGTTGAATACTTATGTTCAGAAAAAGTTAAAGATAGGGAATATAATAAAGAAGGGAATCAAAAAGCAACTGAATATATTGATGAATTGTATAAACAATTAAATTTAGAATTTGTTTTTGGTAAATCATATTTAGACAATTTTCCCTATGATGGTAGAAATATTAGCAATGTTATTGGCAAAATTAGTGGAAACGATAGCAGCACTGCTATTATTTTGACAGCTCACTTTGATGCTTGGTTTAATGGAGCTGTTGATAATGCATCAGGTGTTGCTACAGTTCTTGAAATAGCTAAATTATTAGAGGATACATCAAAAAAAGAGTCTCTTAATTATGATGTTATTTTTCTAATGACTAATGGAGAAATGGCTCTTTTTGCAGGCAGTAGAGATTTTGTAACAAAGCTTGAACAATTACAATATCAAAATATTTTTAACATAAATATTGACTGTGTTGGAATGAAAGATTCATATAATTCTAATCCTTTAGGTTTAAAAACTTTAAGTAGAATTAGTGAGTCGCAAATATTATATTCAGGTATTAAGGAGATTTTTAATAATAATAATATAGATTTTGTTGATGATTATCCTACAGAAAAGGCTAAAATTGCTTTTGAGCAAAATATGGGAGTAAGCGATTATTTTGCATTTGAGGAAAATGATTATCCGAATATTCATATATGTCAACAGGGTATTTCGGAATTTATTTTAAATGAAAAAGATACTCCAGAATTGCTAGATTATAAAAAGATAGAGAAGCTCGCTTATGTATTATCTATCTATATTAAAGGTATAATATTGTAAGGTATTAATTGAAGATATTTTTGGGGGGGATAGTTATGTGGGAAGAATTAGGGATTAGCGGTGGAACTGCTATTATCACTTTAATTGTAATATACTTTGTTATTAAATGGTCAGTTAAAAATGGAATTAAGGAAGCGTATAAAGATATTACAGGAAAGAAATTACCAGAAGATGAAGCATGGGTATTTTCTTTGAGAAATCATAAACACAAAGATTCAAATATTTAAAAATAACTACAAAGGTATATAAAATAAATTAAATATACTGTGAATAATATTAAAATATTAAGAAGATGAAATTAAATATTAAATTAATGAAAATACCGTATTATTAAAAAGTGAATATCCGGTATTTTTTATTCATAATTCAAAAATAAAGTACACTATTTTTAAATATTGTGAATGGTAAATTACAATCACAAAAGTGAATACATGGTATTTGTAATTAATATGCAAATTATACTTTATTTAGTGTATAATTGTTTTATTAGATGCTAAATATATGTGAGGAGAAAAATTATGAGCAATAAAAAAAATTGGATAAAAGCAGGTATATTACATTTTTCGTATGTTCTGTTGTTTAGTAAAGGTATAGGAGTATGACTTTATGAGAAAATATTATAGTTTTTGGATTTCTTATTGCAATATTTTTTAATTAATAATAAGGGGGGAATATTAATGGAGGGTATAGTTTGGATTATAGCATTAATTGGAGGGGTATATGTATTTGGTATGTCTACCTCGCCTAGTGGAGAAATAGAAAAAATTTCAGATGAAAAAAATATATATGGTATAAGTGAGGATTTAATTAATATCCTAAAACAGAAAAAAAATATTTACTTAATAAAGATTTTAATAGTATCAATAATAATATTTATTATTATAAGTAATTTTTTATACACTCAAGATAAATCTATAACATATCTTTTATCAGTTATTGTGGCAAGTATTTTAATTAAGGAATATGAAAGAAGATAATAGTTACAGATTGAGTAAAAGTTCTATATAAGATATGTACATTAAGAAAGCAAAGAATAGTTTACTATGAAGTGATTAAAAATATAAAATATTGCGACTTAAAAGGGTGTCCTAATGAACTGACCTATTGTGATGTAGACAGGGGTAGCTCATTAGGGCATCCTTTATTTTGTATTAATTTCCATATTGTTTTAAAAATAAAACAAAAAACATTTAATAAAAATGAATTTCTGAAAATAAATTTCAAAATAAAAATGAAATTTATTTTCTTTTTTTACTAAAAATCAATATAAAACCTTATTAAAATAATAAAATTAAGAAAAAAGAAAATAATTTATGAAAATTACTTGCAAAGTAAATGATTACATGATATTATAATATCAACAAGTGAAAATTATTTTCTTTAAATCTTGATGGGAGGAGTTTATATGCTAAATAAGGTAAAAGGTAAACTTATAGTTTCATGTCAAGCCTTAGATGACGAGCCGTTACATAGTTCATTCATAATGGGAAGAATGGCAAAGGCAGCAAAAGAAGGTGGAGCAGTTGCTATAAGAGCACAAGGGGTAGAAGATATTATAGAAATAAAAAAAGTAACGGGATTACCTATCATAGGAATAATTAAGAAGTGTTATGAAGATTCACCAATATATATAACACCTACAAAAGAAGAGGTGGACAAGCTTTTAAATACTAAATGTGAAATGATAGCTTTAGATGCTACAGAAAGAAAAAGACCAAATGGAGAATCGTTAAAAGACTTAGTAGATTATATAAAAAGTAATGGAGTATTAGTTATGGCAGATATATCTACTTATGAAGAAGCAGTTAAAGCAGAAGAATTAGGTGTTGATTGTGTATCTACAACATTATCTGGATATACAAAGTATTCAACACAGGGAGATGGACCAGATTTAGAGCTTATTAAAAGGTTATCTAAAGATTTAAAAATACCTGTAATTGGAGAAGGAAAAATAAATACTCCGGAAGAATTAAGACAAGCATTTGAATGTGGAGCATATTCATGTGTAGTTGGAGGAGCAATTACAAGACCACAATTAATAACAAAGAAATTTGTTAAATCAATAAGTTAAATCATTTACTAAACTTTAATAAAAAATCATACTGGTAGACAAGCTATTAAGCTAAATACCAGATGTTTAGTAAATTAGAAATAAATAATTTTTTTAAATTTTAAGTAAACATTTACAAAATGGAGGGTTAAAAAATGAAGGGAATTTATTCAGCATTATTAGTATCTTTTGATAAGGAAGGAAACATTAACGAAAAGGGTCTTAGACAAATTATAAGACATAACATCGACAAAAATAAAGTTGATGGTTTATATGTTGGTGGAAGCACAGGAGAAAACTTTATGCTTTCAACAGAAGAAAAGAAAGAAATATTTAGAATTGCTAAAGATGAAGCAAAGGATGCAGTAAAGTTAATTGCGCAAGTAGGATCAATTAATGTTAAGGAATCAGTAGAACTTGCAAAATATGCAACAGAACTTGGATATGATTCATTATCAGCAGTAACACCTTTTTATTATAAATTTGATTTTGAAGAAATTAAGGATTATTACAATACAATAATAAATTCAGTTGACAACACTATGATAATTTACTCAATTCCATTCTTAACAGGAGTAAATATGAGTTTAGATCAATTTGCAGAGTTATTTGAAAATGAAAAAATAATTGGTGTTAAATTCACAGCAGCAGACTTCTATTTATTAGAAAGAATGAGAAAAAGATTCCCAGACAAATTAATTTATGCAGGATTTGATGAAATGATGTTACCAGCAACAGTTCTAGGAGTAGATGGAGCTATTGGTTCAACATTTAATGTAAATGGTAAGAGAGCTAGAGAAATATTTGAATTAGCTAAAGAAGGTAGAATTGCTGAAGCATTAGAAGTTCAACATGTTACTAATGACTTAATTACTGATATATTAGCAAACGGTTTATATGGAACTTTAAAATTATTACTAGAAGAAGAAGGTGTGGAAGCTGGATATTGCAGAAAGCCAATGAAGGAAGCTACACCAGAAATGGTTAAGCAAGCTAAAGTTATCTACAATAAATACTTCTAAAATTTAAAGGTATAAAGGAGAGATTAAAGTGAAGGGTTTTACATGGATTGATATGGTTGTGCTCGTAGTATATCTAGGAGCAGTTTTATTAGCAGGGTTAGCATTCTCAAAGAAAGAAATGAAGGGTAAGGAATTCTTTAAGGGGGATGGAACTATACCTTGGTGGGTTACATCTGTTTCTATATTTGCTACATTATTAAGTCCAATATCGTTCTTATCATTAGCAGGTAACTCTTATGGAGGAAGTTGGATATTATGGTTTGCACAATTAGGTATGATTATTGCAATTCCATTAACTATAAGATTCTTCTTACCTTTATATAGCAGATTAAAAATAGATACAGCATATGAATACTTAGAAATAAGATATAAAAATAAAGGCCTTAGAATTTTAGGTGCTTTAATGTTTATAATATATCAAATTGGACGTATGTCTATCATTATGTATTTACCATCTATGGTATTAGCTCAACTTACAGGAATTAATGTAAACATATTAATAATAGTTATGGGTGTTATTGCTATAATTTACTCATATACAGGTGGATTAAAATCAGTATTATGGACTGACTTTATTCAAGGTATGGTATTAATAGTTGGAGTTACATTTGCATTAGGATTCTTATTATTTAGTATCGATGGTGGAATAGGATCTGTATTTAGTGAATTAGCTGGAGGAAAGTTCTTAGCACCAACAGATGTAGTTTTTGATATAAACATATTAAAGAACAGTGCATTTATAATTTTAGTAGGTGCAGGGTTCAATACATTCTCATCATATATTTCAAGCCAAGACATAGTACAAAGATTTACAACTACAACAGATATTAAACAATTAAAGAAGATGACTTATGGAAATGGAGTATTATCAATATTCTTAGCAACAGTATTTTATTTAATAGGAACAGCATTATTTGTTTTCTATAATCAAAATCCAGCATTAGCACAAACAGCTCAACAAGACCAAATTTTTGCATCATATATAGCATACCAATTACCAGTTGGTATAACAGGAATATTATTAGCAGCTATATATGCAGCATCACAATCAACATTATCAACTGGATTAAATTCAGTTGCAACAAGCTGGACATTAGATATTCAATCTAAAATATCTTCTAAAGAATTAAGTTTTGAAAAGCAAACAAAAATAGCTCAATATATATCATTAGGTGTTGGTATTGTATCAATTGCAGTATCAATGGTACTTGCAAATGGTGAAATTAAATCAGCTTATGAATGGTTTAATAGCTTTATGGGATTAGTTCTTGGAGTATTAGCAGGAATCTTCGTTTTAGGAGCTTTCACAAAGAAGGCAACAAGCTTAGGTGCTTATGTAGCTTTTGCAGTATCAGCAGCACTTGTTGTATTCTTAAAGTACAATGTTCCAAGTGTAACTTCATGGGCATATGCAATTATTTCTATATCAACATCAGTAGTTGTTGGATATATAACAAGTTCCATAGAACTTGCTGTAACTGGCAAAAAGGTAAATACTTTAGATGCTGCAACAGTTTTCTGTGATAGAGAAACTGATGAATCTTTAAGAGGAGAACTAGAAGGAGTATAAGTATGATTTTTGGAAATATAAAAGATAAAGAAAGATATAATTTTATAGATGAAAGAATTTTAGAATGCTTTAAATATGCTATTGAAAATAACTTGAATAAATTTAGTACAGGAACTCATGAAATTAATGGTGATGATGTATTCGTTAACGTAGTATCTTATAAAACTACGAATAAAGCAGATAGATTTTGGGAAGCTCATAGAAAATACATTGATGTTCATTTAATGTTAGATGGAACAGAAAAAATTGCTCTTAATCATATTGATAATTTAGAGCAAAAGGAATATGAAGAAGAAGGAGATTTCTTACCTCTAAATGGAGAGGAATCTGCTGTAGTAACATTAGAAAAAGGTGATTTTTTAATATGTTACCCAGAAGATGCTCATATGACAGCTATAAAGGTTGATGAAAGTAAAGATATTAAAAAAGCAATATTTAAAGTAAAGATAATTTAAAAACTGTTAAGGGAGTATTTTTGTACTCCCTTTTAAGTAATTTTATAGATATAAGATAAATTGATAATGGCTTTTATAAAATATTGGTAGGTTTTAATTTAAAAAGTGGCAAAGGTGATATTATGAAAAAATATATTTGTATAGATATTGGTGGAACAGCAATAAAACATTCTGTTATAAAAGAAAATGGAGAAATTATTACAATGTCTCAAATTGATACAGAAGCTAGTAAAGGTGGATTGTCAATTTTAGAAAAAGCAAAAAACATAATAAGAAATTATATAACTGAACATAAAGTTGAGGGAATATGTGTATCAACAGCTGGAATGGTTGATCCTAAAGAAGGGAAAATAGTATATGCTTCTAGTTTAATACCAAATTATACAGGAGTTGAAATTAAAAAAGAGTTAGAAAAGGAATTTGATATACCCTGTGAAGTAGAAAATGATGTGAATTGTGCAGGGCTTGGAGAATACTGGCTTGGAGCAGCTAAAGATTCACATTCATGTGTATGCTTAACTATTGGTACAGGAATAGGTGGATGTGTTATAATTAATGGCAAAGTAATCCATGGATTTAGCAATAGTGCCGGAGAAGTGGGATATATGCTAATTAATGGATGTGCATTTCAAGACATAGCTGCAACTAGCAAATTAGTTGAGAAAGTTGCAATAAGAAAGAATCTTAGTAAAGATAGCATCAACGGAAAGATAATTTTTGATTTAGCTAAAAAAGGTGATGTTGATTGTATTGAAGAAATAGATAATTTAGTTGATAATTTAGCATTAGGTATTTCATATATTGTGTATGTTATTAATCCAGAAGTAGTTGTGCTTGGCGGAGGAATAATGGCACAAAAAGATTATTTAAAAGAAAGAATTAATAAGGCTTTAAAAGAAAAACTTATTGAAAGAGTATATAAAAATGTTAAAATTGAATTTGCAGAAAATCAAAATAATGCAGGAATGTTAGGAGCTTTATATAATTTTAAAATCAGATAATTATATAATTTTAAGATAATATAAAACAAAATATTAAGTAAAAGTAGTAGTGGCAGGAGAGAAGAAATGGGCATACTAAATCAGTTGGATACTCCAAATTTTAAGACAAGTAAGTCGGATAAGCAGATAATTGAATATATAAGAAATAATGCAGAAAAAGTTATTTACATGAGTATATCAGAAGCTGCAAAAGAAACTAATACAGGTGAAGCAACAGTAACTAGATTTGCTAAAAAAATGGGGTTTTCAGGGTTTCAGGATTTTAAGGTAACCTTAGCTCAAGAAATATCATTAAAAAATAGCAATAGTATTATTAATAATGAAATAAGTAATAATGAAGATGTATTAGAAACAGCTAATAAGCTTTTAAGGAACAATATTAATGTATTAGAAAGAACTGTTAATAAATTAAATACTAATGATATATATGAGTGTGCTGATTTAATAAAAAATTGCAAGAAGGCATATTTTATGGGAGTTGGATATTCAGGAATAGTTGCACAAGACTCTAATTATAAATTTATGAGAATAGGCATAAATAGCATGTATTATCAAGATACACATACTATGATAATGATGTCTGCACTTGCAAATGAAGGTGAAGTTGTATTAGCAATTTCTCATTCTGGAGAAACTGAAGAAATTATTAAGTCTGTAAAAATTGCAAAGGAAAATGGTGCGAAAATAATTGCAATAACTGAAAATGAAAATTCAACACTTGCAAGAGTTTCTGATATAAATTTAAATTATGTTTCTTCTGAAACTTTGCTTGAAAGTGGAGCAGTATCATCAAAAATAGCACAAATATTTATTGTGGATTTAATATATACACAAGTTGTAAAAGAAATGCAAATTGATGCTGTAAGTAGAAAAATTAAAACTACTGAAGCAATTTATAAGTAATTATAAGTTAAACAAGAAATGGTAAGGTATATTGATAAAGTTAATTAATTTAATAAGAATAATAGTTTGTTTAAGATAGAAAATTTAATAAGAGGATAATAAAAAATACCGTATATTGCATTTGTAATATACGGTATTTTTTATTGAGGGATTCAAACATTAAAATTAAAAGTAGAAGGTTAAATGAGATTAATTTTTAGTAAGATACTAATATAATAGCTAAATTTCAATAATTGTTACATTAATATTAGAAAATTTAACAGGACAATTTGATTTGTTTATTAAACTTATAGTAGTACATGTTGAAGTTCTTATTATCGCTAAACCAATTATTTTTATTACTTCATTATTTGAAAATATTGTGGCAGAGTCCATTCCTGGATAAGGGTATCCATCTACTAATAGCTCTACATCAACTTTACTTTCATTAGAAATATCAAAATTAGTAGCATTTAAAGTACAGTTGAACATAAATGATTTCTTTGCAGATAAGTTGATAATTGGAGAGTTATTCATGTGCCTAATATTATAGCCTCTTTTTTGGATGTTTTTTGATAAAGAAATTAGTTGATTTTTTTGTTTAATTTCTATATTGGCTGTATTAATATATAAATAACTTTTTTCACATTGTGGAATATAGCATATTCTACAACAACCATCTGCGCCTGCAGGACCAGTAGGACCAGTTGGGCCTATAGAACCGGGAATTCCGGGAGTACCAGTACATCCAGTAGGACCGGTACAACCAAAGCAGCCTGGGAGACCAGTAGGTCCAGTAGGTCCAGTATTACCGGGAGTACCAGTAAAACCAGTACATCCAGTTGGACCAGTGTCACCAAGAATACCAGGAGGACCAGTTGGACCAGTGGGACCAGTAGGACCGATAGCACCAAGAATACCAGGAGGACCAGTAGGTCCAGTTGGACCCGTATCACCAGGAGTACCAGTAAAACCAGTACATCCAGTAGGGCCTATAGGACCAATAATACCAGTGGGACCAGTAGGACCAGTAGGACCTGTATCACCAGGAGTACCAGTAATACCGGTAGAGCCAGTAGGACCGATAGCACCAATAATACCAGGTGGACCAGTAGGTCCAGTAGGACCTGTATCACCGGGAGTACCAGTAAAGCCAGTACATCCGGTAGGACCAATAGCACCAATAATACCAGGAGGACCAGTAGGTCCAGTAGGGCATGGACTACAATCTGTATCTATTACCATAGTATAAACTGTATTAGAAATGATATTAGTTTCATCACCAGTAGTTCCATAGAAGAGTCTACAAAAATTTATGATTTCAGTACCATTTTCAGTATTATTATTAATTTTTACATTAAAAGTTATAGTAACAGCTTCATTTATGCCTAGTGAAGGGATTATCGTTTCAATATAACCAGGCTGTCCGATATTAGTAAATTGCATATTATTTACTGTTAAACTATTAGCAACATAGGTTGTATTGGCAGGAATTTCATCATAAAAATATAAATTAGTGATTTCAGTATTGCTAGTATTTTCAAAGGTTATAGTATATAAAAGAATATCACCAGGTTTAGCTACATATTTATCAACAGATTTTTTTAAATTTGTAATAGGACTTTCAATTAATTCATAAAGAGTAATATCATCTATAATAAAATCATTTCCAGTTGCAGCAGCACCTTCACTAATAAAAGAAATTGTAATAGTTGTCTTAGTATCTAAATTATTTTTACCATCAATTATGCTAGTACCAGAATTTAATATTGTACCTATCTGATTCCAAGTGGGGATTTTTTTAACTTTAAAATTTCCTATTAAATTATCATTAAAAATAGGAGTTGAGCTTCCTTCTTCTGTTATTTCAACTCTCAATTTGGGCAAAGCAGCACTAGGAAAAAGGTCTATATTACAAATCCATGCTGAAAAAAAATAATTAGTATTTTCCTTAAGAGTAACATCACTTTTAAAAATAAATTCACCTGGATAAGCTCCATTTACAATTAGCATACTACTAGTTTCATCACCAGATTTGTGGTCGGAAACATTAAACCAGCCACCAGTAGACCAACCACAAAAATTAGAATTAGCTATTGTATTACTTAAAGAATATTGACCGTTATATGGTGGGCAGGTTGGATAACCACCATGGGTACAAGTACATAATTCACCAGGTTCGTCATTTTGACAAGCAAGATTAGGGTCACTAGTTTGAGTTGCAGGATTATGTTCATACTGGACATATTGAAAGCTTTCTCCAAAACCTGAATAAGGATTTGAAGCAGGACTAGTTTGTACAGGGGTTCCATTTGGCAAATTACCAAATGTACCATTATCAGCACCAGTAAATAAATTACTTCCAGTAATAACATACTTACCTAAAGAAAGTGGAATATCATTAACAAAAACATCAATGAAAGAAATATCATCAATATCTTCTGTTAAAGTATCAATAAAAACTGTATTGGGTGATATTGAACAAATTCTATTAGAGTCTGATGGAGCATTAGTAACTTGAGAAATATATGGGTCAATTGGAGTTATGGATATCTCTTTACAGTCATTCCAATCTCCAGTAGAAGATATTTCACCTAGATATTGTCCAGCCTCAACAACTCGATAACTATTATTAGAAGGTACGTTTATAAAAGTGAACCTTCCGTTAATATCAGTTTTTACAACAATTCCAGTTTCTGTTACTTCGCCATAAATATTTTTGTCCCCTTGAATTTGTAATGCAATTGTAACATTAGGCATAGGAGTATTTATTACATCTTTATAGGGTCCACCGTTATTGTGTACAACTGTTCCTGAAATTGTATATATATTTACATTTTCGTTAATTAAAGAATATTTTTTTGAATTAGTCATAAAAAGCACCTACAAAATTTTCTATAATAAGATATTATATGAATATATCTATGAAAATTTCATGTAACTATTTAATATGGTACAGTAATTTAATAAATTTAATGAGTAAACTTTTCATTAAGCTTAACTTATAAATATAAAAAAATCAGCTACAAATTAAGTTTTGTAGCTGATTTTTTATCTAACCCTCTTGAAGCATCTCCTTTCTAGAGAAGAAATACTTTTAGGAGTAAATAAAAATTAATTTTTGACTATTCAATTAAAATTTGAGTACTATTATTTGTAGTTACTTCCTTCTTAGGCAATTCAATATTTAAAACACCATTATCGAATTTAGCTTTAATTGAATCTTTATTTACATTGCTAATATAAAATGCCCT
>ERZ791641.1108-NODE-1108-length-14064-cov-2.909772_pt1 | contig 14064 bp, 6 predicted proteins | sample MGYA00510055_ERZ791641 | MGnify/ENA primary metagenome ERZ791641 (study PRJEB30046, sample SAMN00715226) | human gut metagenome | study: EMG produced TPA metagenomics assembly of the A metagenome-wide association study of gut microbiota in type 2... | reverse complement strand
TCTGCAGTTTCTCCAGCAGCGGCTTCCCCCCGATCCACAAAAACAAGAAGGTTGAGCTTGCATGCACCAGATCGACCGGAACACCGGAGATATAGATCGCAAGCAGTCCGCTCCAGCTGAATTGATATACGCTCATAAACAATGCCGCCGGGTTCATGATCCCGCCGAAGATCAGAAATACACTTAAGAATCCGTAAATACACAGATCCACCTTCCTGGCTTTGAGAATCCCTTTCTGAAAAAGGATTCCTGCCAGATATCCGATCATTCCATAGGAAAACATCTGCCAGGGTGTCCACGGTCCCTGCCCGAAAAACATATTTGAGATCATCATGATCAGACAGGCACACAGAAACCCCGCCTCACCACCTAAGGAAACCCCGGTAATGATCACGATGGCCGCAATCGGCTTAAAGCTTCCGATCATAAAGAAAGCACTCCTGCCTGCGACCCCAAGAGCCGCCATTACGGCAATGACCATAATCTCTCTTGCCTGTGGATGCCGGCCCTCAAATACCATAAAGAACGGGATCGTGGCATAGGCAAGTATTAAAAGACTGATCACTACATCATGCTTACCATGAAACTTATGAACCAGGATAAAAAGCACCAGCGGAACAAAAGCCAGAAACATAATCAGACCAATCCAGGTACGCTTCTCAATCTTTCCTTTATGGATCGGCTGGATAATGATTCCATCCTCTTTCAGTTCATATTCCTCTAATTCCTGTCCGGATTCCTCTTCCCCGGGCAGGCTCTGTGCACAGGAATCCCCGAAGAAACGGTCCATAAACTGGTCTAAAGCCTTGCCTTCAAGCACGCAGCCACCTCCTTTCCGGTAACAGCATCAGGAAAATAATGCCTTGCCATGCGATTGGCAGCAGTCGTATAAAAGCTGTTTCCCGCAAAGAAATCCCTTGCACTCTTACACGTCACCACATTTCCCTGAAAGAACAGGCCGACCCTGTCTGCATATTCTGCGACAAACTCCACATCATGCGAGATCATAAAGATAGTGATCCCGTGAGCTTTGAGCTTCTTTAAAATGTCTCCCAGTTCCTGTTTATATTCTGCATCCAGCCCCTTCGTTGGTTCATCCATCAGAAGAAGCCTCGGCTGCAACAGCAGAACCTTAGCCAGTGCAAGACGCTGCTGTTCTCCACCGCTTAAATCATACGGATGACGGTCAAGCAGTCCTTCCAGTCTGGTCAGACTTACGATTCCCTCGATTGCCTCTGCCTTCCTCATATTGGCAGTGTATTCGGAAGATTTCTTCTCCTTTGCCCCACCGATGATAGAATACAGATCCTCCCGGACTGTCTTCTTGATAAACATGCTCTGGGGATTCTGTGGCAGCACACCCAGATCCCCTCTGTAAAGCTGGGTATCCGTATACCTGCGGATATCAATCCCATTCAGGAGAATCTTGCCTCTGTAGGGAGCACGGACACGACTGATCAGCGATAAAGTCGTACTTTTCCCCGTTCCGTTTCCACCGACAAGCGCATAAAATTCTCCCTGCTTTACTTCCAGGTTCAGATCCTGCACAACATCCTTTCCGTCTTTTTCATAACGAAACCACACATCCTTTACCTCAATAGCCGGTGGCATAGAACTTTTGGAACCAGACAGCAGTTTATCTCTGACTGTATTCAGCTTTTTTTGCAGTTTTTGTTTATTTTTACAAAAATAACTTTCTTCACAAACAGAAACTGTATCAGAAGTTGCTGCCATCACCTGTGTGATCCAGTTCCTTCCCTCTTTTACAGTCAGCGGACATGGCAGATTATTTTCTACCTCTGCATAAATCTGCATGGGAACCGGCATAGACAGAAACATTCCATGATGTTCCCTCTTCAGGAACTCACCGATCTCCCGTGGCGCCCCCTGCGTGAGCAGACTGCCCTTATCCATCACATATACCCTGTCCGCCCACGGAATGACATCCTGCAGCCGGTGCTCCGTCAGAATTATGGTAGTGCCGATATCCCGGTTAATCTTTCTCACCGTTTCCAGAAAATCAGAAGCCGCGATCGGATCAAGCTGAGAAGTCGGCTCATCCAGAATCAGAAGTTTCGGGTGCATAGCCATGATCGCCGCCAGGTTTAAAAGCTGCTTCTGCCCTCCGGACAGCTCCGAGACATTCTTATAAAACCACTGATGAATCCCGAAATAGCTTGCCATCTCTGCCACTCTCAGACGAATCGTAGGCGTATCATATCCCAGACTTTCCAGACCAAATGCAAGCTCATGCCACACCTTATCTGTCACGATCTGATTTTCGGGATTTTGCAGTACATAGCCAATTTCCTGGCTCTGCTGCCGGTGGCCGACTTCCTTTAAATCCCGCCCATAATAACAGATTTTCCCGGAACTGCTGCCAAAAGGAGCCAGATCCGACTTCAGCTGGCGAAGCAGCGTACTCTTGCCACAGCCACTCTTACCGCACAGCACATTAAACGTACCTTCCTCCACATCCAGTGACACATGAGACAGTGACTCCCTGCTGCCATTCGCATAACGGAAGGAAAAATCTCTCACTTCTATTATCTTCATCTCGCTTCTCCTTCCATATCTTCATAAATCTTTCTGTAGGTCACTGCCATCTCTCCCTGTACGTGGCTTCTGCTTTTCTTCATGGCAGATTCCTCACACAGATCCAGAATCAGCGGCAGAAAACAGAACACGCCAAAGCTGACAAATGTGACAGCAGCCAGCAGCGGACTGCACGACTGCTTCGGAACCCTTCCGAAAACAGTAAAACCGGCAAGCAGGATTCTGGGATTGTACTGTGCAAAAGCAGCTCCCCGGTAACATCCATATCCGAAAATCACACAAAGCCCGACAAGCATAGTTCCCAGTAGTTTATCCCTTCTGTTAAAACGGTAAATAGAAAAAGCCGTACGTCCTCTTAACCCATAGCCACGGCTTTTCATGGAATCAGCCGTCTCAATCGCATTTTCCAGTGCCCATGTGACAAGAATGGACACCATATTTAACGCATAACGGATCTTCTTAAACCATTTGCCATTGCTCACATCCATCCCCACGCATTTCTGTCCATTGCGGATCACCTTCAGCTGGGCCATAAAGTGAGGCACAAACCGAAGCGCCATAGACAGCATCAGAGACATCGCAGGGATAATCCTGCCAAAAAGATAGATAAATTTATCACTTGTCATGATCTGGTTATAGCAGGAGAACCACAAAATCATAATAAAAAGTACACATCCCAGAACGATTCCATATACCATTGCCTCCAGCGTAACCCAGTTTCCGCTGCTTTCTATATAAAGAAGCGGTGTGACTCCATAATGGTTAAACATCGGGTTTAAGAGTGCCACGATAAGGAGACTCGGTAGCGTCAGAAGAAAATTGATTTTCAGAACCTTCTTTACTCCGTTAAGCCACATGGAGTAAGCTGTGGCAGCCACAAAAGAGACTGCCAGGTAAACCGGGTGCTGGATAAACATGGTAAACCCCAGCACCACGGCAAAATAAAAGAAATTTAAAACAGGATGGCACCTGGAAAAAGCATCAGTCATAATACTGATCCCCCACATCCCTGCCAAGATTGCAGGTATAACGCCATTCTACCGTATCGCCGTCCTCCAGCGTATATTTCGAGCAGCCATAATTCGGATACCAGCCGTTGACACAGTACATCCATCCGGAATCCTTGCCACAGTCAAACTCATACAGGTTATTGATACCGGATACATAATAACTGTTATACATAGGTGTCCACTCCGACTCCATCTGAATACCGGCCTGATTACATACACGCTTCAGCACATCAAATACCGTCTCCCCCTCATAGAACTCCACCTCCGAAGGATACAGGATCCAGCCGTCCGCAGGCACAAATTCTGCCTTGGACTCTTTCAGATCATCCCAGTTATTCAGGATCGTAGAACACTCGATAGAGAAAGTACAGGTCATGGCTGTATCTGAGCTGTCATCGCCACCGGAAGTGTCTGTATTGCCTGTTCCATCGCCGGAAGAGTCTGTCTGTCCGGAACTGGTATTTCCATCTGTGCTGGACTGACCGCCAGAACTTCCAGTGGAATTTTCACCGTTTTGTGTATCCTTATTATCAGCAGTGCCCTTGGATTTGTCATCGGATTCATCCGTAGATTCACCTATGGTAGAACCGCCGATCAGATAGAAATCTCCTCCTGTCTTAGTCACGTTAAAGGTAAGTGTTGTGCGCTCTGTTTTTTTCTTTCCGGTTTCTCTGGTAGTAATCTTTGCAGTATCAAGCTGATAAAGCTTTCCATCTTCTTCCAGACAGTAAAGAACCTTATCCGCGTCCCATTTTTCTTTCAGATTCAGGGTCAGCTTCGCAGGCGCTGCCAGATTCATCTTCTCCAGTGTGACTTTCAACGCATAAGGCGCATCATTGGCAAGCTTCTTTACCTCTTCTGTTCCATCTTCACTGCACTGTACCAGAAGTTTTTGCTCCACCGGATTCTGAATCTGGCTTCCATTGTAAGTCCATTTATAACTGATCCCGCTGTCCGTTTTTCCGGTAAAATAATACTTTTCGTCCTTTCCGGCGATCGTTTCCATCTGTGCCTGGGTGATGATTCCGTCCTCAGGAAGCTTTGTTTTCTGCTTCAAAGGTTCCACATCTGTATCAGAATCTTCCTCCGTGCTGTTTAAGATCTCAGCTCCTTTTTCGGAAAGCTGTGTCATGCCGTCATCCCCGCCGCCACAACCTGAGAGCGAACTTACCCCCAGAAACAGTGCAAGCCACAGGGCAAGTCCCTTTTTCTTTATCCTCATTTCTTCTTCCTCCGCTTCTTAATAAGAGCCCTCACTCCGGCCTTAATGCCGCTGCCTGCCAGTCCTCCCGCCAGAGCACCGCCTGCCGCAAAACCAAAGATCATACCATATTCTTTCTTCTTTGAGGTCAGACTTCCGGTTCCACTCTCCCCGGCAGTTTCCTGATATCCATCCTCACCGGTATCCATCTGTGAAGTCTCTTCCGACTCTGTATAAGGCTCTGCTTCGAAATCCCAGCCGCCGGAATTCTTATCCTTTGATGACTTACTGTTCTTTGATTTACTGTTTTTAGAATCCTTTGAACCGGAGCCACTATCCTTTCCTGAGCTTTCGGAACCCGTGGAGCTTTTGCTGCCGGAAGACTTACCACCCAGAGATTTCCCGGATCCACCCGGCGTTTTCGTATTGCCGCCTGACGGTGTTGTGGCAGGAACCGGCGTCGGGGTAGGAATCGGCGTGGGTTCTTTCAGACCGGTACCGGAACCATCTCCCTTGCCACCTTTTTTGATACTCACATCTGACATATCATAAAGGCTCGTCTTGCCATCCTTCAGGCGCTGGTAGGCAACCAGTGCGTAATATCCCTGCTCCGTAGCCATCCCGTCCAGAGTACCTGCTGCCGCACCTCCGTTATTTCCGGCACCTGCCTTTACATGCATAAATCCACTTCCATCGATATGATAGGAAAGAAGATTCTCTATTGTCCAGTGGCCGCCCTTGATGAAACGCGAATCCGTCTCCGGGTCAATCCCAAGGCTGCATAAAGCCGTGATTATCTGTGCACAGGACTCCTCTGTCTCCACACCCATCGTGGAATATCCACCGCTGTCGTTCTGCATTTCCGACAATTTATTCAGCCCTCTGTCAATGGCAGCAGTCACATTCTCATAACCTGATTTATGATAATACGGTGCCAGCGCCTGCAGTGTCATGCCGGTGATATCAGAATCTGCATTACTCCCCATCAGCGTCCATCCGCCACCCGGGAGTTCACTCTGCAGCAGGAAATTCACCAGCGCAGATTCCGAATTCTGCTCCTTCGCAGACGGGTTCTCCGGGAAAGAATATTCTGGGTGGCAGTTAAGGGCAAGGAGTGCCCAGATCGGGCCGTTTAATCCCTGTTCCTTCACAAGGCTGAGATCAGAGATATATTGAAACAGATTGTAACCCCCCACATTGCGGGCATCCTTCCCCTCCGAGGTCAGGACCAGGATTCTCTTGGAATACTCTGTATATTTGGAAGTATTGGTAAGGATTCCCTTCTTTTCCTCGATATAATTTGCCGTGTGATTATAATAGGTAGAGAAATATTTCTCCTTCAGGCTTAAACCGCCTCTCGCCAGTCCAAGCACATACCATTCGCTGCCAACAGAAGGAGTGGTATCTGTTGCACGCATATAGGCGCTGGTCTCTGCCATAACCTGACTGACCGATTTCTTCAGGGCATTTGCTCCCTGCATGACCGTTACCTTACAGGAGGCCGTCATTTCCGGATGTTGTGTTACAGAAGCGGTAATCGTAGCTTTGCCATTCTTTACTGCTGTGACAACTCCCTTTTTGCTTACTTTCGCAACAGAAGTGTCACTGCTTTTCCATGTCACTGTATACTCTTCCGTAACCGATTCCGGTACCGGGACCACCTTCAGGGTGTATTTCTGCCCCCGGTTGATCTTAACGGATTTACTGTTAAGAGAGATTCCCTGAAGTCCTGCGGGGAAGTCAGCAATAATCAGATGGTTTAAAGTTCTGGCACTATCCAGATAGAAACAGTTATCTTCTGTCGTCTGAGGGGTCAGTTCCATAAACGAATCCCCGGTACTTCTAAGAACCCTCGGTTTCGTCAGACTCTCATATCCATCCGGGACAGGAAATGTCAGAGAGATCATCGTCATTGGCTGATAGCTTTCTCCTGTACGGATATCCGTATAGGAAATATTTATATCATAAAGAAGCTGTGGAAGAGTCCCCGGATATGCTTCGGAGAGCTCCTGTATAGTCTGTTCCTGATCCGGGTTCTCCTGCACATGGGTCTGCACATACCAGGGATTTCCCGTGGCGGTCACTCCACTGTCAGAAGAAATCAGTGCCGCAATACGGTTTCGGACAGTTTCAAGAGCCTCTTTGACTCCGGCATCAATTTCTGCCTGCTCCTCTTCTGTCAGACTGTCATAGGTGTCACTGGCAAGAAAGAACTTCGAGACCGTTTCTGAGGACAGATCAATTTCTTCGAGCGCCGCTGCTTCCTGAATACAGGAAATCATGGCTGGTATATCCAGCTTTTCTTCACCGGCTTCATTATTTTCTTCTTCATTTCCGGCCGCGCCATCGTCTGTCTCTGACTGAGATGGTTCGGTGTCAGACTGGAATTCATTCGCAGTTTCTCTGTCGTCAGAATCATCATGCTGTACAGGGACAGAAGTTTCTTCTGCCTCCCCGTGTATCTGCTCAGCCGGTGGCATCTGGGCTGCGGGTACAGGACATGCGGTCACAGCAATTCCTGTACTGAGAAGCAGTGCCATCCATTGTTTATTCATTTGTTTCCTCCGCGTTTTTAATCTAAAAAATTACATCCGGGTAAAATAGCACCCGCAATTCCTGAAATTACAAAATGACAGATGACTCTCCCCCTGTCATATAGCAGGTAGAAAGGACATCTGCCTTATTTTTTTGTATCATTCTTTCCAAATTTTGCAGCAATTATCAGAGCGATTATTACATTTATCAGAAAATTCCATCCATAAGTATCTTTCCATATGTTTAACAGGCAGCTCAAATCTGAAATTTTATTGTGGAATATAAATTCTCTTGATATAAATATAGCTGCCAGGCTCGCCAAAAACATTAATGAAATAGTCAGCAAAAATATTTTTATTTTATTCATATATATAAATTATACAGGATAGGAATCTGTAGACATTTTATATTCAGAAACTAATTTTGTTCTTGCTGAATCTGAATATATTGATATAATCACGCGCAATTTTGAACCATACATAGCTGTAATTGAAGTACCATATCCCTTTTTTTTGAATTTACTGTAATGTTCCTCTATACAATCACTCGCATAAGAAGAAATTCCCGCTCCAATTGCTGTTCCAGTTGCAGTTAACACAGCACTACATAATGCCTTTATAGTTTTCTTTTCGGTAGATACATTAAATGAAAAATTATACTTAGCGCGCTTCCATTGATTAAATTCCCGTGATTCATAATTATCAGCGCTTACAATATTTACATTGCTATCATTTGCATATACAGTAACTGTAAAAATTTGCAAAATCATACATAAAATTATAATTATAAATGCTTTTTTCATTCTCTTATCTTCTTTTGGGGTATGCAGTGTGTTGATAACACACTGCATACTGATTTTATTATTTAACAGTTACTTTTTTAATCTTTGAGAAAGAGCCATAAACTGCTTTTCCGTTTACTTTTCTGTAAGCACGTACTTTATAGTAACGGGTCTTTCCGGTGAGGAGGCTCTCGTCTGTCGCACCTGTACCTTTGGTGATCTTTATGCGGGTATAGGTACCATTTTGGGAATCGCTGGCATATACCTGATAGCCATCGGCACCCTCTACCTTACTCCATTCAAGCACTGCTGTCTTTGAAGTTGAGCCTGCGGACAGGGTCGGAGCAGAAAGTACTGCCTTTGCTTTCTCTGTTGCTGAATAGCTTCCGTATACTTTCTTTCCGCTTACATTGCGGTAAGCACATACTTTGTAATAATAAGTCTTACCGGTAACTGCTTTCTTATCAAGGAAAGTAACTGCGCTGTTCTTTGCAGTAGAACCAATGGCTGCATATTTGCCATCCTTTGAAGTAGAACGGTATACCTTATAGCCATTTGCACCGGAAACCTTATTCCATGTTACGCGGATCGTACTGTAGCTTTCAGAATTTGCCGTAGCAATCTTTACTTTGCCAAGTCTGGCTTTTCCTGCAACACCATCTTTGTCATAGCTGCTTACAGTCATCTCGCCCCATGCGTAAGAGTACGCCTTAACAGTATAATAATAGGTTGTTCCTGTAACTGCTTTCTGATCCTTATAGGAAATGTCTGTTACCCGGGATGCGATCTTCTTCCATCCGCTGTCTGCAGTTCTGCGGTATACCATGTATCCGTCTGCGTTATCCACGCTGCTCCAGCTGATCTGGACAGTCTTATAGTTGATTGCCTTTGTCTGAAGATCTGCAGGCATATCTGCCTTAAATGCACCCTGTTTGCCCGCAAGTTCAATGTGGTAATCTGCCACGATCGTCTTGATCAGCCCTAACTGCTTCGCATTCCACATATAGGACTTGCCTTCCACACTCATGCCGTCGATCAGCTTCTGAAGTGCTGCAAGCTCTGCTTCTACATTTGCAATGTTCTCTTTGGTAACAGCAGTCGGAAGATTGCTGATCCACTCATCTGCCTGCTGTGCATCTGAAATGTCCTTACCTGCCTTGTCAGCCTGTGCCGTCAGTGCTGCGATAACCTCTGCAAAAGTCATCTCCTGACTGCCGACTTTGACTTTCAGGCCTGCCATGGCATCTTCCTGTCCCTGATAATCCTTAGCATAACGGTCAAGGAAAGCCTTAACATCTGCGTAGGAATCTCTGTCTACCGGGTGATCTTTTACTGTTGCATAAATCTGTGCTGCTTCATCTGCGAAGAACTGCTGATATGCACTCTGGCCTTTCTCATAAGTCAGTGCCATGGCAAGAAGCTTCTCCATATTCTCAACCAGTGCAGTGTTTTCGCTTCTGAATTTCTTCTCTTCTGTTTCTGTTAATCTGTCATAAGCATTCTTGGCTTCTGCGATCTGTTTCAGCTCTGCTTCTGTAAGTTCACGCTTAGAGGTATCACCTGCTGCCGGAACTTCTTCATCAGAGGAGAAATCAACATCTGTCTGGACATCTTCAGTATCTTCAGCTGATTCTGCCTGAGGGATATCCACTGTCTCAGCTGCCTGCTCATCAACTTCATCACTGCTGAATGCGTCCGCACTTCCATCTGAGAAATCAGATCCCTCAGACTGTGCCGGTACCGCCTGTTCCTCTTCAACAGAAGCTGCCTCCTGTGCTGATGGAACTGTAGTCGGCTGAGGTGCCTCATATCCTCGTACTGTCTGCGCATCCGGGAGTGCTTTAAGCATTGCCTTGAGCGCATCGGCTTTCAGCTGGTAAATATAACCTTCTGCTTTCTCCAGAGAAGCTGTATTTGTAACCTGGGCTTTCTGCTGGTCATCAAGCGTATCATACAATGCCCTTGCATTTACCACATAAGCCTTCCAGTCATTCCAGATCTTCTCTGTTGGAACATTGTTATTCTTCTCTGTCAGTCTCAGAGGTCCGTCAGAAAGAGCACCTGAAGATGAAGTAGTGATATTCAGTTCATCGATAAAGGAGATCACATAAGCAACCTTCTCATCTGTACTCTGTCTGCTGATAAACAGTTCTGCTTTTTCAAGCTCTGCATAGTTTGTCACACGCTTCTTCTGATCTGCTGTCAGGGCATCATAAGCCGTTCTGGCTTCCACTACAAGAGCCTGTTTCTTCAGATAATTATCGGAAGTAACCTCACCGATCGCCTTGATCTTATCAACAACTGCAGCCGCAGCCTTCAGATCAGGGATCAGATTTCTCAGATACTGTAACGTACTGTAATTCGTAACCAGAGCCTTCTGCGCATCCGTAAGAGCATTGTACTCTGCCTGTACGCGGTCAAGAAGCTGCAGAACATACGGATCAAGGGTTAATGCATCTGAAGAAGGAAGTGCATTAATTGCCGCAACCACCTTCTCAGCAGCTGCTTTATCCTTTTCTTTCTGTGTCTGCCCCTTCTCCAGTTCTTTTATCCTGGCTTCTGCTTCTGTCAGCTTAGAATAATTGGAGATTACAGATTTTGCTTCATCATCAAGTGCATCGTAAAGATTTCTTGCCTTTACTACAGCATCCTTATCCTCCAATGTCAGCTTATCTGCTGCCGGCAGAGCATCAATAGCTGCGATTACTTTTGTAATAGAATCACCTTTACCGTTCTCTGCTGCAAGAAGCTTTCTCAGTGTGTCTTTGTTAAAGATTGCTTTGTGTTTTTCGTCTAATGCATTGTAATCGTTTCTTGCTGCTTCAATTTCTTCTTTTGTACTGTTATCGTTAAGGGTAAGAATCATGTCGTTGACGGACTTGGTTGGGACTTTTACGTCTGTAAACTCCCAGAAGCTTGCGGTATTTTCGTATTGTCTGATAAATGCATCCAAACCACGGGCAATCTGTGGTACATCATAGTTTGTAAATCCATGAATACTTCCATCCAGAACTCCGTCTACATCTACCAAATCAAAGAATGCATCAAGAATATTGTTTCCATTCTTAGTATATCCACTGGAAGAATCTAAAACATTTACACCAAACGTTCCTGCAAAAAGCATTGCCTGTGCATCATTCCATGCGTTGTTTCCATAAGAAGCACATCCTGTTTCAAATCCTGCTGTACAAAAAGAACCTGTAGCTCTCTGAGCAATCGCAGGTAATCTTTTTTCAGCAGCATCCACTGCTTTTTTTACATCCTCAAATCCCGGCTTATTGTACCAAAAAATTAACGGCTGCCATCCCATAGTATTATCTGCATTTGCCAGAGATCTGTCTTCAGCATTTAACAGAGCTGCTGCTGTATCATGTGCCCACTGATCCATTTCTGCATCTGTAAAGGTATCGGCTGTATATCCCCCGGATTTTATAGCATTAATTGCATATACTGTTGTATATGTAAGATCAGTACTCTTTCTTTCACCTACTGCTGAGAGAAGATCTACAGATGAAATATCTCTTGGATCATAGCCGATTGCTTCAATAGCAAGAATAAGTTTCGAAAGTTCTGTGGTTCTCCACTGTGCGACATCCGTTCCTTTATCTTTTAATGACTGTAAATATTCTTTGGTATTTACAAACCACCTATCAAAATAAGTGCTGTCACCATAAGGAACATAGTTACATCTTGCTGCAGTAAAGATTGCCCAAATATCAGTATTATTGTAAGAAGGAGAATCCTTAGGGCCAAAGGAATCTTTATCTTCACAATATTTCATAATAATATTGTTAGCTTTCTTAGCTTTCTGATAATAACTTTCCCAGTTAGCCGGATCGCTAGAAGCTCCTTTTTCACCATTATCAATGACCTGACCTGTGCCATCTACAACTTTTACTTTAAAGGTATATCCATCGCTCTCTGCTTCTGCTTCTTTTCCATCGGCAAACTGTAAAATCGGTTCATTATTCCATTCAACAGTCAGAGGACGTTCACCAAGAAAATCTGTGTTAATAATTGCTGATTTTACATCTATTGATGGATCACCCGAAGGTAATACAGCAGTAATTTCATATTTATTAACAAGTTCCTGTTGTTCTGCTGTAAGATTAGTGAATTTTGCGCCTGTTACTGTAACTACATTATTGTCGCCATCATCATAAATATTGGTTGCGGTTTCATTTATTTTTTCTACACGATATGGAAAATGATAATTTTTTGAGGTATCTTTAAATCGGTTAAAATCCCTTGCAACATCTGTATGCCATACTTTGGGCTCAACTTTAGCCTGAACTTCCAATGTTATGGTTTCCGTTTTCGGATTATAATATGGATATCCATCATTTTCATCTGCTGAAATGGACCATTTTTTCTCAAAGTCAAAACCTGAATAGGTTTTCTGCTGTTTCATTTCATCAGTAGTTTTGCCTGCTGAATCATAATCTGCTGGTTTCACATTTTTTGATTCAAGCAAATCTTTTGCTGTATTATTTATAGCTTCAATGCTGGGGCTTTTATCTTTATCATAATAATAATTTGTAAAATTTGATTTAGAGCCACTTAAAAATTGTACATATAATCCAGATTGTAAAAATTCATCTAATGATTGATCTTTTATACTATTATACAAATCAATAAAAGATTGATCTAAACTGGCTTTACTGAAACAATTTTTTAAATTGATATTTTCAGACTGTCTTCCACCGATTTGGTACAATTCAATAAAAAGGCAATTACTTATGATATCATTTACTAAGTTGGAATCACTTTCACTTCCTAATATATAATTGAGTGAAAATTCACAGTCATCTACTTCACAGTTACGTCCCGTTAAAATATCATTAGAGAAAGAATCACAGGCAGAAACTTTTAAATCTTCACCAAGATTAAAATCAAATTTATCAAATACACAGGTAACATTTCCAGAAACTGATACACCCTGCAGTATACCGCCAGTAATACGCCTATTCAAAATATTTACATCATTTCCGACTATGCTTGCGACAAGTTTAGCTTGTACATCAATATTTACGTTTTTTATTGTTCCTTTTAAATACCACGGAAATAATGATTCATTTTTTCTATAGTTATTTTCCACAAAATGGATTGTTTTGCCAGAACCATCAAAAACCCCTTCAAATATCTCAGAACTTAATTGGGGCATATTGGAAACGGTTATATCATTTTTTAAAACAGCGGTAGCATTTTTATATACAGGATTACTTACAAATTCTATAAAATCATCAGATGATTGAATATAATACTGCCTTTTTTCACCAAGATTAAGATTTGTATCTGCATAGACAGCAAAACATTGAATTAAAATGAATAATATAAAAAAAGAAATCATACTTAAAATATAATTTAAGTATTTTTTTGTATTGTTTTTCTTTTTCATTATTTTTTGCCTTTTCCTTTAAAAATAAAAGTAACTACAATGTTTTTAACCTGCTTGGTGAAGTAATTAACATTGCAGTTACTTTGTTATAAATATAGTTAATTATATTTTACCAAGCTTTAACCTGAACCCAATCGCCGTTAGAATTCTGCATATAACTGTCCTGTCCCTGATCCAGACCCATCATCATAGAAAAATCCATACAGATTTTATCTCCAGTAGATACTACTGAATCTACTCCATCATAAGGAGATGCATTGTTAATGATACACATCCAACCTGAATAATTATTATAGTCCTTTTCTGAAATATAATTTTCAAAATGGACGGTATTATTCCATGTGGAATTTTCGGCTAATCCTAATGCCTTCTCTGTATCAGTTAATTTCTCTAATTTAAAATAATCGCCTCGAGTTCTGGAATTTGAAGCTCCATTATCTTTAAAATATTTATTTGTATTGGTATGTCCATCTTTTTTAATAGCAGAAATATAATTTCCATACTGGCTCTTATACCATTCCAAAGACCCTTTTCGATGATATGTACGATCTGTTCCATTAATATTTCTGGTGACATCTACCTG
>ERZ791641.1102-NODE-1102-length-14139-cov-4.372905_pt1 | contig 14139 bp, 11 predicted proteins | sample MGYA00510055_ERZ791641 | MGnify/ENA primary metagenome ERZ791641 (study PRJEB30046, sample SAMN00715226) | human gut metagenome | study: EMG produced TPA metagenomics assembly of the A metagenome-wide association study of gut microbiota in type 2... | reverse complement strand
GGACCGCTGCCTGATCGTGGACGAAACTGGCGAGGAGCTGGACGGGGACCGCATCATGGCCGTATGCGCCGCCCATATGAAAAAGGAAGGCAAGCTGCGCGGTGGGGCGTTTGTCGCCACCGTGCTGTCCAACATGGGTCTGCACGCCTATGCTCAAAAAAACGACATGCGGATCGAATGCTCCAATGTGGGAGACCGGTATGTGCTGGAAATGATGTTGAACAAGGGATATATCCTTGGCGGCGAGCAGTCCGGCCATGTTATCTTCCTGGAATATGCCTCAACCGGAGATGGGGAGCTGACCGCGCTGCAGTTCATGTCCATTCTGAAAAGCAGTGGCAAAAAATGCTCGGAGATCGCCGCGGAGGTCGTGCCGTGGCCGCAGGTCATGATTAACGTCAAGGTGCCGAATGATAAAAAGGCCGCCCTGCAGGAGCTGCCGGAGGTCAAGGCTTCGATCGACGAGGCGGGCGCGGCTCTGGGGGAAAACGGCCGGATTTTGGTACGTCCCTCCGGTACAGAGGCTTTGGTGCGCGTTATGGTCGAAGGAAAGGACAGCAATCAGGTCGATACTTTGGCAAAAAGGGTTGCCAAAGTGATAGAGTCTGTCGTATAATAAGAAAGAGCCAACATAAGGTGGATGTGGTTTTCGCATCCACCTTGTTTTGTGAAAGAGAGGGGTGAAAAGCAGCGGTACAACAGAATAGCAAGTCAAGCGCCAGAACTGCGATGCAGCCGGTATCGCAGTTGACGAGGGAAGGGTTAATCGAAGTTTTCGGCGGATGCCCTTCGGCCATGAGTGGGTTGGTCGTGAGCAGACTGTTAAATCGCGCGGGCGACTGCGCGGACAGAGCAGATTCTGCATAACGCACTATTTTTATACCCAAAATTAAAAAACTGCCATCCTTTCTATTGGAGGAATTTATTCTTATGTGTGGAATCGTTGGATTTACGGGCCGCGAAAACGCGCTGCCCATTCTGATTAAGGGATTATACAGCCTCGAGTACCGTGGGTATGATTCCGCCGGCATCGCCGCCTTTACGCGGGACGGCCTGCGTGTTGTGAAAACACAGGGCCGCATCGCGAGCCTGGAAGAGAAAATCCAGTCCGAGGGCGGCTTGTCCTGCACCTGCGGCATCGGCCATACCCGCTGGGCGACCCATGGCGAGCCGTCCGTCGTCAACGCACACCCGCATTATTCCCGTGACCAGAAGATTGCCGTCGTACACAACGGAATCATTGAAAACTATCAGGAGATCAAGGAGCGTCTGCTCAACAAGGGCTTCAGCTTCGTCTCCCAGACCGACACCGAGGTCGTTGCCCAGCTGCTTGACTACTATTACATGGGCGAGTCCGCAGGCAACGCACTGGACGCCATCACCCGCATGATGCTGCATGTCCGCGGCTCCTACGCGCTGGGCGTGCTCTTTGCCGACGAACCCGGCGTCATCTACGCAGTGCGCAAGGACAGCCCGCTCATCGTCGGCAAGTGCGCGGACGGTGCCATCATCGCCTCCGACGTTCCTGCGCTGCTCAAGTACACCCGCAGCTACAGCGTGCTGGAGGAAGGGGACATGGCCGTGTGCACGGCACAGGGCATCCGCTTCTATAACGAGTTCGGCGAGGCAGTGGAGCGCGAAAAGCTGACCGCAGACTGGGACATGGAAGCTGCCGAAAAAGGCGGCTACCCCCACTTTATGCTCAAGGAGATCAACGAGCAGCCCGCCGCCATCACGGCGACGGTCAGCCCCCGCGTGGAGGATGGCATGCCCGACCTGCGCATCCCGGAACTGACGGATGAGCGGCTCCGCAGCATCGGGACGGTGCATCTGGTGGCCTGCGGCACGGCCATGCACGCGGGCATGGTGGGCAAAGCCGCCATTGAAACGCTGGCCCGAGTCCCCGCCGAGGTGGATATTGCCAGCGAGTTCCGTTACCGGGACCCCATCCTGAACAAGGACGACCTCGTTATTATTATCAGCCAGTCGGGCGAGACCAGCGACACGCTGGCGGCCCTCAAGCTGGCCAAGAGCCGGGGCGTGCCGGTGCTGGCCATCGTCAACGTGGTGGGCAGCTCCATTGCCCGGGCGGCGGATTACATCCTCTACACCTACGCGGGGCCGGAGATCGCCGTGGCGTCCACCAAGGCCTATATGGTCCAGATGTGTGTGCTCTACCTGTTTGCGCTCCGGCTGGCCTATGCCCGGGGCAAGCTGGAAGAAGCTGAAACGAAGCGATTGACCGCCGAACTGCTCCGGGCAGGGGAGGTCATCAAGCCCCGGCTGGATGACTGCGAGCAGATCAAGTACCTCGCCAGCCGCTTTGTCAACACCCAGAGCTGCTTCTTTATCGGGCGCGGGTTTGATTATGCCCTCTCGCTGGAGGGCAGCCTCAAGCTGAAAGAGATCAGCTATGTCCACTCGGATGCCTATGCGGCCGGCGAGCTCAAGCACGGCACCATCAGCCTCATCACCGATGGTGTGCCCGTCATTGCGCTGGCCACTCAGAAGCAGGTGTATGAGAAGACCATCTCCAACGCCAAGGAGACCAAGAGCCGTGGGGCCCGGGTCATTCTGTTCACCACGAAAGACGCTGTAGTGCCTGAGGGCGTGGCGGATTATATCATCCGGCTGGACGAGTACGAAGACCTGCTGATGCCGCTGCAGCTCATCGTGCCCCTGCAGCTGTTCGCCTACTATATGGCTGTCCTGCGCGGCTGTGACGTCGATAAGCCCCGTAATCTGGCCAAGAGCGTGACCGTCGAGTAAACTTCCATCAAAACAAGCACCCCGTTTCCTGGGCCTCGGAGCCGCTGGAAACGGGGTGCTTTTGTGTATCACAGGGATCAGAACAGGCAAAGCAAAAGCTCCTGCACAGCCTCAGAGCCACGCAGGAGCCATTTTACGAATGAGAACAGGGGAGAGATGCTTACCAGAACCAGTAGCGCTTCTTGACGACGATATAGGCCACAACAATGCCGACCATCACAAAGCCGCCCGCAATGAAGAATGTCCAGTCCATCTCAGCAAAGCGGAGGTTCTCCGTGGTGAGCAGATACTCGCCCGCCGTGTCCGCGCCCAGGGTGTTATCTTTGAACGCGTTCAGGAACTGCCACTTGGAGGCGACGGTGTTATAGAGGTAGATGCGGCTGTAGGCGGCATAATCACCGGTAAAGGTGATCTCCACCGTGCCGGGCAGTGCCTCGCCGTTGTTCAGGACGAAGTTAACGCCGTGCTCCGAGGGGGTAAAGGTGAGGGCCGTGTCCACCGGGGCAGAGGTGTTTTTGATGCTGCTGCCCACAAAGCGGAGGCTGTAGCCGTCGCCGTTGACCACCAGCGTCTTGTTGTTGGCGCGCAGGGCGTTCAGGGCATCCGAAGAGACCACAGGAGCTTCCTGCTGGGAGAGGGCCACCGTATCGGAAGCCGCGTTCTCAATGGCGGCGACGACAGGATCAGTGGGAGTCTCGTCGGCCGGGGTGCCGTCACCGGAGTTGTCGCCGTCACTGGAAGCGGAGGCCGTGCGATTGACGATGACCGTCACCGAGGAGGAGACAGTGCCATTGGAGACGATGACCGAAGTGGCACCCGTGCTTACGCCGGTGATGACGCCGCTGCCGTTGACGGTAGCGATCTTGGTGTCGTTGGATTTGAAGGTCAGGCTCTGGGAGGCCGTGGAGGGGGCTACGCTGCCCGTGATGGTCTTGCTGGAACCCGGCTTGAGCACCACATAGTTGGTGTTCAGAGAGAGAGACTCCGTGACGGCAGAGCCGCTGGAAACGACTTTGATGTTCGCCGAGGCGCTGACGCTGCCGCTGGTGGCGGTAATGGTGGCGGTACCGGGGGCAATGCCGGTGATCTTGCCAAAGCTGTTCACGGTAGCCACGCCCTCGTTGGAGGAGCTGAGGCTTACGTCCGCATAGTTGGCGGCGCTGGTGGGCAGCACGGCCAGCGAGAGGGAAGTGGTGTCACCCACCGTGATGGTGTTGGACGCCAGCGTGATGTCCATTTCCGTCACCACCATGGAGGCGTCCGGCTCGGTGGTAATGGTGTACAGGCAGCTCTGGTCGCCGACCGTGGCGGCAACGTGAGCGGTGCCAAGGCCAACGGCCTGGGCCACGCCGTCCGACGTGACCGACACGATGTTGGGGTTATCAGAAACAAAGCTCACATTGGCGCGCTTGGCAGCCTTTTCCGGCAGGATCTCCGGGGAGAGCTGCTGGGCGGTGCCCACCGTCATGGTGGCGGCATAGTCGCCGGGAGCAATGCTCTCCACGGCCACGGAAGACCACGGGAATGTGATGGCGGCCGTGGCGCTCAGGGAGCTGGCAGCCGAAGCGGGCAGGGCCGCGCCGGCGGCCAGCAGGCCCAGCAGAACGGCACTTGCAGCCAGCTGTTTGGGGAAAGATCTCATGTTTTGTACCTCTTTGGGCGTTCAGTTTGGATGGGGAGGGGCTTAGCGGAACAGGACGCCCAAAGCTTCCATCGCGTATTCAAAGTAAGTCAGCTGGTCGTACTCGACGCGGGCGGTGACGCTCATACCGTTGGAGAGGTCCACCTTATCGCCGCTGTTGCTGACAACGTAGGTGCTGTCCGGGGTAATGGTCATTTTGTAGTAAGAGCCGGAGGAGCTGGCGGTCACGTCGCTGTCAATGGAGGTGACGGTGCCCGTCAGGCTGCCGTAGGAATACTCCGAAAGGCCGGTAATGGCGATCTTGCAGGGGTCGCCCACATGGATGAGCGGGCGGTCGTTGACGGTAGCGTAGGCCACCACTTCCAGGTCGCTGTTCTCGCTGGCGACGGTAGCCAGGGGCGAGCCGGCGCTCAGCACCATGCCCACCTTATAGGGGGTGTCCATGTGGATGACGCCGGAGGTGGGGGCATAGATGTAATAATCGTTCGCGCCCGTGTTCAGGGCATCCAGCTGGGACTGGATGGAGTCGATATTGCTCTGGATGGAGGTCAGGTTGGCAGAAATGCTCTGCAGGGTGGAGTAGTACAGGTTCTCAATGGTGCTCTGGTTCTGCTCCATCAGGGTCTTGATCTGCTCGTCCGAGTAACCGGCCGCCTGATAGGGGGCCGCGTCGAACGTGTTCTGCGCCACCTGGCTCTTGTAGGTCTCGTACTGGTAGTAGTAGGGCTGGTCGTCAATGTCTGTCTCGCTGAAGTAGTTCTTGTCGTCCTGGATGGACTTGACCAGCTTCTCGTACTGGCTCTTCTGCTTTTTGTAGAGGGCCAGCTGGTTCTCGTAGCTCTCGGTCTGAATGTCCAGGTCGGTGCTCTTGATGTGGGCAATGAGGTCGCCCTCGTTGACATAGCTGCCCTCGGAGACGTTCAGCTCGGTGATGGCGCCGGAGTAGCTGGACATGATGTAGGTCTTGTTGGCAGCCTGCACCGTGCCGGTGGACTGGCTGACATAAGTGCGGTAGTTCTTGGTGCTCCACAGCAGCAGGTACACCATGAGGAAGCCCGTCAGGATGATGAGCGCGTAGCCGTAGGGCGGCAGCTTCTTGTCCATCATGATGCGGCGGTCCTGCAGCTCGTCGAGATTATAGATGTGGGTGGTGTTCGTCATATTACTTGGTCTCCATAAAAACGTCAACAACCGCGTCATCGTCGTCCTGGTTGACAAAGATGGTGTAGACATTGCCGTTGAGCTCCAGCTCGTTTTCAAAGGCAAAGATATTCAGCTTCTGGCTGGCGAGGCCGCTCTGGCTCATGGGGCCGGTGTAGTGGGCGTACAGGCAGCCGCGCACCCGGAGAACAGCGTCCTGGGTGTAGCCCGGCTCCATGCGGGGGATCAGCTGGGTGGTCTGCTGCATCATGTAGACTTCCGGCTGGGGGTTGGGGCCGCCGGGGATCTTGACGCACTGGATCATGGGGCCAATGGGCTGGGCGTTGTTGCTCTTCATAAAGTTCTGCATCTGGGTCAGAACGATCTGGAGGTTGGCAAACTCTTCCGCCTCGATCTTGCGGGCCAGCACATTGGTCAGCTTGAGGGTCTTGTTTTGTGCAATTTGAATCTCTCTCATGATATTGTCCACCTGTTCTGTTAGATTTTGCCCTCCGGCAGGGGAGGGGTGTAATAGGCAATCGTAATAAGAAAACCTCTGTTAGTCATCATCATCAGCCGGCAGCGCACAGCGTTCCTGAATGATGTTGTGAATCTGTGCACAGACACTGTCAAAGCTGCGGTCAACATCCCGGTTGGAAAAACGCAGGACTTTTAAACCATAAGCCCGTAAAATCTGGCTGCGTTCCTCATCGTAACACTTGCCTTGCTCAGTATAATGCTGTGAGCCGTCAATTTCAATTACAAGCCGTGCATCGGCACAATAAAAATCGACAATAAAGGATTCAATAATGCGCTGCTTGTAGATTTTGACCGGGTAACTGCGCAAAAACCGATACCAGAGCTTCGTTTCCTGTGGGGTCATTTCACGCCGCAATTTCCGCGCGGTTTCCAGCATTCTGAAATTTTTAACGACAGTCGTCTTTTTCATAGTGTTGATGAACGCATAGCGTTTTGCAGAAACCTTGCGGCCTGCCAAGGCCTCTCCCTTTGGGAGAGGTGTCACCGCAGGTGACGGAGAGGGCAAGGACGCAAACGGAAGAACCGGAAGCATAACGATATGCAGGCTTTTGGTGAAAGTTATCGTATCGCAGGCAAGGTGATATTTGTCCACGGGCTTGCCCTCTCAGGCGCTTATGCGCCAGCTCTCCCAAAGGGAGAGCCCTTGGCAAAGAGGGGAGGTACAGAGGTTTTCCCTTTACGATCACCTATTACTTGTTGCAGTAATAAGTGATGTTCTCTATCTGTCCACATTCTGCTCGCAGAATGTACACAAATAGAAAGTGTGCCAGAAGGCTTACGCCTCCTGGCACACCATAGCGAGGCATTATCATCTACCTCGCCCTAACAAGTAGGGCGGTGCAAATGCAATACACTTCCTATTTAGTTATAGGAGCTGATTAGAAGTTCAGAGCGCCAGTGATGCCGATAGGCTTGGACTCAGCAACAGCAGCCTTAGCGGTGCTGGTGCCCAGCTGGTACACAGCTGCCAGAGCGCCGACACCCTGCAGGAACTTGTTCAGGCCAGTGGTCTCCTTATCGCCGTTGGGATCCAGAGCATTCCACAGACCCTTGTTCTTGCCCAGAACAGTAACGCGCTTCTCCTTGCCCTCAGCATCGTTGTACTTGGTCATGTAGTTGCCACCGAAGACAACACCGACAGTGCCGCCGATCACGTCGGTAACAAAGCTGTTGCCGATGATGGTCAGCAGGTTGGTGTTAAAGGTCTTAACGTTAGCAGCACCCCAGACAGGAGCGGTAACAGAGCCGATGGCCTCCAGCAGGCCGCCACCAACAACATAGGTCATCTCGTTCTCTGCGATAGCAGAATAGTTTGCAGGCATCATCATAATGAATTACTCCCTTCAAATGATTGAATCAAATTTACACGGCCTTTTTCCGGATGCGCATCCGTTGAAAAGCCAATTTATGTAACTGAGTGCGCACTCAGTTGCAACTTAATAAGTCATGGCGTCCTCGCCATCGTCGTCTTCTTCCACAACGGCGGCGGGAGCCGGGGCGGGTGCTTCTTTCTTGCGGCGGAAGATCCCCTGCTGCAGGTTCCAGAGCTCGTAATACTTGCCCTGCTTTGCCAGCAGCTCGTCGTGGGTGCCGCGCTCCACGATCTCGCCATGATCCATGACCAGGATCAGGTCACAATCACGGACAGTGGAAAGGCGGTGGGCCACGATCAACATGGAACGGTCAGCCAGCTGATTGTAGATCATATCGAAGATGGTGTTTTCAGTACCAAAATCGAGGCTGCTGGTCGCTTCATCAAAGATATAGAGGTTGGAATCTTTCAGGAACGCGCGAGCCATCGCAATGCGCTGCTTCTCACCACCGGAAAGGCCGTTGCCGGCTTCTTCCAGATAAGTGTTGTACTGCAGCGGCAGCTTGCGGATAAACTCGTGGGCGTCTGCCTTTTTGGCAGCAGCCTTGACCTCGTCGATGGTCGCGTCCGGCTTGGAGATCCGGATGTTATCATAGAGGGTCTTGCTGAAAAGCTCCACGTTCTGGGGCACATAGGCGATCGCGCGGCGGACAGACTGATTGCTGTACTCGTCCAGATTGACGCCATTGACGTCGATCTCACCGCTTTCCGGCTCATAATACTTGAGCAGGAGTTTGGTGATCGTGGATTTACCGCTGCCGCTCTGGCCAACCAGCGCCACTTTCTTTCCTTTCGGGATCGTAAAGGACACATGATTCAGGGCAGGGGAACGGCTGCCGTACCGGAACGTGACATCTTTGAACTCGATGTCACCATCTATCTGCTCCATCTCGGTGTATTCCCGATCGTCTTTCTGTTCGGATTCATAGTCCATGATCTCCGTCAGACGCTTCATGGAAATCTGTGCTTCCTGAATCGACATCTGCATGCTGATCAGGTCGCTCACCGGAGAGGTGAAGTAGCTGGAAAGGGTGCTGAACGCCATATAGCTGCCCAGCGTCATGTTGCCATTCAACACCTGCATGATACCCACGTAAGAGGTGACCATGCCGAGAATGGTGGAGATCAAAGCAGAGAACAGAGACTGTCCGGTGCTGATCTTACTGGAACGAATGCTGATCTTCATACTCTTGATGTATTCACGTTCAAGAGTTTCCAGCTCGCGGTCCTCATTGGCATTGCATTTGACGGTCTCGATGCCGCGGAGGCTCTCGATCATCTGGCTGTTGAGGACGGCCGACTGCTGCATCGTCTCTTCATTGATCCGCTTGTAGGGCTGCTTATAAATAATGACAAGCAGCAAACTCAGCAGAAGAGTGAAGACCGAGATGGAGAAGAGGGTCGCGTTCATCCGGAACAGGACGATGCCGGTGGCTACCGCCATCACGATATCCATCACCACACTCAGCGCGATGCTGGTGAAGACGGACTTGATGGTGGACGCGTCCGAATAACGGGTGGTGATCTCACCAGTCTTCCGGGTGGCGAAGAACTTCATGGGCAGTTTGTACACATGCCCGAAGTACCCCAGCATCAGCGGGATGTCGATCTTGATGGACAGGTGGATCAGGATCCATTGACGGACAGTACCGATCAATGTACTCGTGATGCTCACGATGCTGAACACCAGGATCATCGAAACAAGTAAGCTCTTTAATCCATACGGCAGGATCTCATCCATCAATATTTTATTAAACATTGAGGATGCGATACCCAGCACCGTGAGGATGACCGAGCTGACGATGGCATAGATAAAAAGTTTTTTCTGGGGCAGCAGCAGGTTGATGTACCGCTTGAACATGCTGCCCTGTTTTTCCTTGCCGCCCTTGAACTCCGAGGTGGGGTTCATCAGGAGCAAAACACCCGTAAAGTTTTTGTAGAACTCATCCAGCGAGATCTTTTTCAGCTCGTTGGCAGGGTCGCCGATGACGACGTAATCCTTGCACTTGTACTTTTTGCTCTCGTCGGCTTTCCGCTCTTCTTCTTTGCGGACATGCTTGCGACGGGCATCATCGTCCTTGATGGTCGTCTTTTTAAAGATGACCACAAAGTGGGCCAGGCCCTGGTCGGTGATGACCTGCGCAATGGCAGGAAGAGTAAAATCGCTTAAGAAGTTTTCGCGGTCTACGCGTACCGCCGCTGTGTCAAACCCCAGCTCGTTGGCGGCTTTCTGCAGACCCGTGAGGTTTGTGCCTTTCAGGTCAGTGCCCATCATGTCGCGCAAGCGGGTGATGGTGATCTCTTTTTTGTAGTGGAGGCACACCATGGCGAGACTGGCAGCTGCACAGTCCGTCGTGTCGTGCTGCCGGACGTAGGTATAACGCATAGATGCTTCCTATTCTTTGGAATCTATTTCAAAACAACAGTCCTATTCTACCATGATATTCCTGCTTTCGCAAGTAGGAGTTTTCAATGGTGCAATAAACTGACCCTCCCTGCCAAGGCCTCTCACTTTGGGAGAGGTGTCACCGTAGGTGACGGAGAGGGCAAGGATGCTGACAAGATAACACTTGCACTGCGATACGACATCCCTTTGGAAAAGGCATCTTATCGCAATGTGCAATATCCATTCTGCCGGGCTTGCCCTCTCAGGCGCTTGCGCGCCAGCTCTCCCAAAGGGAGAGCTCTTGACAATGAGATACAGTTTATTGTTTACAAGGTCCCGCTGGTTTTGACACGCGAACAAAGGCTTCTTTCGCTTCCCTATAAAGCAGCGCATAGCCCCCTGCTTTGCTCTGCCCTGATGCGGAAACAGAGCAAAGCAGAGGCCAAGCTGCTTATCAAAAGAAGGGAGCGCCTACCCTTTGATCAAGTCATCACTCTAAGAAATTTTACTCAAATCTCCTAAAGCTTGGGTGTAGTATAACACAATATGGTGCTTTCTTCAAGAGGACATTTTTTAAGAAACCATTAATTTTTGAAAAAAATGTGAAAAAGGTTCCAAAATCGTAACAAGAAATGCAAATAAAAAAGCGGCAAGCCTTACGACTTGCCGCCGATAAAGTTTATCGGTTTATTCAACGAATAAAACTTGATCTGAAACTTAGGCTTTCAGGACCTTGGTTTCCTTAACATAGGTCTTAGCGTCAGCAGTGCCCAGCTGGTACACAGCAGCGCCCAGGCCGACAACCTGCATGAACTTGTTGAAGCTGTTCAGCTCAGTGGTCTTGCCACTAATGCCGTACTTCACGATGGAACCCAGACCACCCTTGTCAGCGCTGAAGATGGAAGAGCCGGCACCGTCGCCGCCCCAGTTACCACCGAACATAACGCCCAGAGTGGTGCTGACCAGCTTGGAGACATAAGAGTTACCAATGATGGTCACCAGGTTGGTGTTGAAAGTCTTGACATTAGCAGCGGTCCAGATCGGAGCGGTAACAGAACCGATAGCCTCGATCACGCCGCCGCCGACGACATAAGTCATCTCGTTCTCTGCAACAACAGAGAAGTTTGCAGGCATCATCATAATGAATTACTCCCTTCAAATGAATGAATCGTATTAAAACGGCCCCTCCGTGGATGCGCATCTCACAGCGGACCTATGTAACCGAGTGCGCACTCGGCTCCATCAAACTTAAAAATTATATCAGGCACTGCAAATGGGCAGAACCCACCCTTGACCGGATATAACAGCTTTATAGTACCACACAATTCCAGCTTCCACAAGGGGAAAACGGAAAAACGTGACAAAAAACCTTTAAAGCTTGGTAGTAGTGTAACACAAGATGGCAGTTTCTTCAAGAGGACATTTTTTAAGAAACCATTAATTTTTGAAAAAACTGTGAAAAAAGCAACAAAAATGTTACACACGCAACGCAAAAAACAAGCGGTGAACTGTAAAGCTCACCGCTGCTATGGCGCCTCTTGCCTGACTCGAACAGGCGACACCCTGATTAACAGTCAGGTGCTCTAACCGACTGAGCTAAAGAGGCAGATCTTCAATTTGGTGCCGTCCACTGACTGCAAGTGATATTATACCGCATGTCGGGTAGGAATGCAAGCGTTTTTGCAGAAAACTTTACGGTCTGCCAAAGCCTCTCCCTTTGGGAGAGGTGTCACCGTAGGTGACGGAGAGGGCAAGGATGTTACCAAGAACAAACAAACGCAGCGATACGAAGACTTCTGGTTAGAGTCATCGTATCGCAGGCAAAGAGGTATTTGTCCACGGGCTTGCCCTCTCAGGCGCTTACGCGCCAGCTCTCCCAAGGGGAGAGCCCTTGGCAAAACGGAAAACATCCACTCCGACACCTTTCCCGTTCTTACCGTGATACGATATCTCAAAAGGGGGCGGGTGTATCAAAACAGTCATCTATCTGGATGTGCTCCTGCTGACCAATTTTGTGCTGGGAGCGCTGTTCCTGCTGGCGGCGGGACTGGTCAGCGGCCAGCGGTGCAGCGGCGGGCGGGCTCTCTGCGGGGCGGCGGTGGCTGCTGCTTCCTCGCTGGCGCTGCTGGCCCCCACAGTGCCGTGGAGCGTCGGGCTGCTCTACAAGGGCGGCACCGGGGCGCTGGCCGTGGCCGCGGCCTATGGCTGGCCGGGGTGGCGGGCTTTTGTGCGGCTGCTGGCGTGGTTCTGGCTGCTCAACCTGATGCTCACCGGGGCGGTGCTGCTGCCCGGGGCCCGGATGGAGGTGAACAACCTCAGCGTCTATCTGCCACTTTCGCCGGAGGTGCTGCTGGTGAGCGCCGGCTGTGTGTACGGCGGGCTGACGTTGGCCCTCCACCTGCTGGGGGATGGAAAAAAGGCCTGTTTTCCGGCAGAGCTGGAGATAGCGGGCGTGGTGCTCCCTGTCCGGGCGTTCCACGATACCGGGTTTGGGGTGCGGGAGCCGCTCTCCGGCTGCGGGGTGGTGCTGGTACGCTTTGCGGCCGTGGAAGCCCGGCTGCCGCCTGCCTTACGTACTTATTTAAAAGAAACGTTTTCCGGGAGCGGCATCCTGCCCCCGCCGGAGCTGGGGGTGCGGCTCGTCCCCTGCGATACAGTGGCGGGGCACTGCCTGCTGCCTGCCGTCCCGGCGCGGGCGCTGCGTTGGACGGCCCGGGGACGGCAGCAGACACGGCATGGCCTGTATGCCGCCTTTTGTGATACGCCGCCCCCGCCCCCGGGCTGGACGCTGCTGGTGGGGTCGGATGTGATGGAGGGATCATGATGCTTCAAATATTGAAACTGCTGTTTGATCGGCTGTGGGCTGCCCTGGCCTGCCCGGGCGGGGTACACTATGTCTCCGGGGCGCAGAGTCTTCCGCCGCCCCTGACGCCGGAGGAGGAAAAGCAGCTCCTTGCCCGGATGATGGCAGGCGACGCTGCCGCCCGTGATGAGCTCATCACCCACAACCTGCGGCTGGTGGTCTACCTGGCCAAAAAGTACGAGAGCAGCGGGGTGCCGCAGGAGGATATGATCTCCATTGGCACCATCGGGCTCATCAAGGCCGTGAATACGTTCACGCCCGAGCGGAACATCAAGCTGGCAACGTATGCCAGCCGCTGCATCGGGAACGAAATTTTGATGTACCTGCGCAAAAGCTCCAACCGCCGGCAGGAGGCCAGCATCGACGAGCCTTTGAACGTGGACGGCGACGGCAACGAGCTGCTGCTCTCGGACATCCTTGGCAGCGACGCCAACGCGGTAAGCCAGCAGCTGGAGCAGGACGCCGAGCGCGCGGTGCTGCGCAGCGCCGTGGCGGCACTCTCGGCACGGGAGCGGCAGATCATGGAGCTGCGCTTCGGCCTTACCGACGGCGTGGAGCGCACCCAGAAGGAAGCCGCCGATGCCCTTGGCATCAGCCAGAGTTACATCTCCCGGCTGGAAAAGCGCATCATCCGCACCCTGAAAGCCCGCCTTGAAAGCGAGTAGCAGCGGGCGCAGCGCTTGACATTCCGCGTGGGAACGTGTATAATAAAAGCACAAGAGGCGCTGGCCCTGCAAACGGCTAACTCCTTACCATACTAGATCAAAAGAAAAATGACCGTTCAGGATTGGGGAATCATGAAGGCGGTCATTTTTTCTTTTTATCATCACTGTGCGATACAGTCCATGTGATCTGAAAGGTGATGTAGATTGCTCCGCCAAGCAGCGTGAGCAGCAATACGACCTGTTCAAACGTCATGACGCATCCCCCCTTCCCGCCCTTAAGCGTCCGGGGAGAAACGAGATTTCAAAGAAAAAATCGCTCTAACCCGGCACTCAGGTACCGGTAAGGAGCTAGCCGCCTGCGTTTGTGGGCACAGCGCCTGATGGGCGGCTTGCGCCGCCAATCACAGCATACCATAAAATTACAGCTTTGTCTATAATGCGCTTCTCTTTTGCGGAGGGGCGCTCAATTTTTTCCACGCATAGCGCCCGGCGCGCAGAGCCATACTTCCGGTAAAGCTAAAAGACCGGGGGCGTTTGGATGTACAACAAGGTGGAGCTATGCGGTGTGAACACAGGGCAGCTGCCTGTGCTGACCGAGGCGGAAAAGCGGCAGCTGCTCACCCTTGCCCACGCTGGGGACAAAGCTGCCCGGGCGCGGATGGTGGAGGGCAACCTGCGGCTGGTGCTCAGCGTAGTGCAGCGGTTTGCCCAGCGAGGCGAAAATCTGGACGATCTGTTTCAGGTGGGGTGCATCGGGCTGAT
>ERZ791641.1096-NODE-1096-length-14215-cov-4.852401_pt1 | contig 14215 bp, 9 predicted proteins | sample MGYA00510055_ERZ791641 | MGnify/ENA primary metagenome ERZ791641 (study PRJEB30046, sample SAMN00715226) | human gut metagenome | study: EMG produced TPA metagenomics assembly of the A metagenome-wide association study of gut microbiota in type 2... | reverse complement strand
AGCTGGGCGGCGGTGGTCACATCGCCGTTGTAGCACACCGGCATGGTGCACCGGGGCAGCGCAGCGGCAAAGGCGGCGCGGTCGGCCTGCCCGCGGTACTGCTGCCGCATCACCCGGGGGTGGATGGTCAGCTCCGAGATGGGGTAGCGGCTATAAATTTCCAGAATGGCGGCAAACTCCTCCGGCTTCTCCACGCCCAGCCGGGTCTTGACCGAGACAGGCCCCTCGGCATGGGAGAATACGCCGTCCAGAAAGGCGTCCACCTTGGCAAGGTCCCGCAGCATCCCGGAGCCCTTGCCCTTGGCGGTCACCGTCCCGGCGGGACAGCCCAGATTCAGGTTCACCTCGGTATAGCCCAGCGCCCGCAGCTGACCGATCATCCATGCAGCCAGCTCGCCGTCCTTCGCCAGCAATTGCGGGATGACCGGTGCACCGGGGTTTGCCTCCGGGGCAAGCTCTGCCATCTTCTTTTTAATGAGCACCCGGTTCTCCGGCGGGGAGATAAACGGCGCATAATAGCGGTCGGCAGCGCCTTGTGCGCCGAACCATTTCTGATGGGTCTGCCGCCAGACCCGGTCTGTGAAGCCCTCCATGGGGGCAGCATAATAAAGCATGGGCGTTTCTCCAAACGATTTTTGTTACCGGTATTGTAGCATAAAATTGCGTGAGGGGAAAGGGGAGGGGACGGGGGATGTTCTCTTTTGACACCAAAAGAGAACCAGAAAAGTGCCAGCGATTTCGACGCGCTGGAGCCACGAAAAAGGGGCTGCTCGCCCCTTTTAACCCCAAAGAGGAGGGCTACACCGGAAAAAACTGAAGATTCACGCCTGTTCGGCGTGAAGATCTTTTAACCGTTTTTTCCGGCTCCGCCGATTCAAAGCCCCTCAGTCGCTGCGCGACAGCTCCCCAAGGGGAGCGTTCCCACCCGCAAGCTTTGTGCTTTAGTCGGAAACTTTCTTGCCATGCCAAAGGCTCCCTCCCGGAGGGAGCTGTCAAAGCCGTCAGGCTTTGACTGAGGGAGTTCAGCCCGCTGAAAGTCTGCAAAAATCTTTCCCCGCAGCGCCGCGCTTTCGCAGAAAGCGGCGCGACATCTGCCGTTTTCCTCCATGCCCCCTCTCGTGAAAATGCAATGCCGGAGCGTCCGCAGACGCTCCGGCATTGCTCTATTAAAAATAATTTTTCCGCTGATTATGGCCAAAGCGCATGCGGCGGCCATTTAAAATCGTCCCGCCCGCAGCGCAAACGCTTACAGCGTCTCTACCCGGTCGAACAGATCCTTTGCGGCTTCCACGGCGTCCTTGCTGCCAAAGGCCACCCGCACGCCGCCGGACAGCACATCAGACAGGGCGGCGGCCTGTGCTTTGAGCAGGGCGGCGTCCACGCTGCACAGTGCCTTGCGGTCGGCGGCGAGCATCTCGTCCGTGATGCCGCAGAAGTACCGGCGGTCCAGCTCCCGGGCGGCGGCACGCGCCTTGCGGGGCGTGTCCAGCTTGGCCACGGCACCCACGATCAGGTCGTTCAGGTCCTTTTCGGTGTAATCGCGGGCGGCCAGCTCCGCCGGGCCCTTGGCAAAGGTGTCGTAGCTCTCGGTCAGGTGGGGGTCCCGGTAGGTGTACAGGTACTCCACGCCGTCCGACGACAGCATGCCGGTGCCGTAGGCACCGCCCACCTCGCGGATGTTGTGCCACAGGTATTCGTAGCTCATCACGCGGGCCAGCACCTTGCGGTCGCTGCGGCGCTCCATGGGCCACACCTGCACCGCGTAGTTCACGCCGCCGTCAATCATAAAGGCCTCGTTCACCGGCGGGGTCAGCGGCTCCACATAGGGCTGCGCCGCGTCGCGCTCCTGCGCCGCAAACCAGCTGCCCGGCAGCAGGGTGCGCAAGGTGTCCAGCGCCTGCTCCGAGCCGTGCAGGCTCACGGTGAGCTGGGCATGCTGCAGCACCTGGGCCCGCAGGGTTTCCAGCTTTGCGCCAAGGCCTGCCCAGTCGGCCTTTTCCAGCAGATCGCACAGGAAGTGATAATAGCTTACGCCGCTGCATCGCTCGCTGGCCGCGTTCTCCACGTTGTAGTGGGCACTGGCACGGACCGCCGCATAGGCGTTGCCCTGCTGGATGAACTGCTGTTCCATGTTCAGTTTCTGCTGGCTCAGCACCCGGGCAAAGGCGGCTTCCGCCGCCGGGCCGGTGAGCTGCGTGTCATACAGCCACTCGCCGCCCAGCTCCACGGCCTTTTCCAGGCTCCGCTCCAGCAGGCTCATGCTCAGGGTCAGCTTGGTGTGGCAGGGGCTGCCCGCCTGCCGTCCGGTCCAGATGCTCAGGGCCACGCTGCTGTTGCCCAGCCAGGTACTGCGCAGGGTGTTCAGCTCCCGGGCCGTGTGGCGCGGGGTGTCCAGCTCGTCCAGCACGTCAGTCAGCAGATCGAGATACTGCATTTCTTCCGGTGTCAGGCTGCCCAGGTCGTAGTAGAAATTCAGGTAGGTGCTGCCCGCCGAGGGGTGGTGCAGCAGGGTAGCTCCGGCCAGCTGCTCTTCCCCGCCCGCGGCGCTCTTTTCCCCGCTGCCAAGATCGGCCACGGTCAGCGGGTGCTCCAGCACCAGCTTGCCGTCCACACGGGCAGCCTGTGCCTCTTCCTCTTTCTTGGGCAGGGTCTGCACCTGGGTCACCTGCACCGGCTCTGCCGCAAACAGGTCTTTCAGCAAAGCATCGAACCAGCCCTCGGCCAGCTTCTCCCGCAGGGAGGCAAACAGGCTGTTGGTGTGCAGCAGCATGGCCGGGTCGCCGGTGTGCAGCCAGCCCGTGGCCGCGTTGATGGCGTCCAGCACGCCGTCCGGGATGCTGCCCGGCCGCTCCAGCGAAGCAAACTCCGCCGCGTTCAGAGAGGCCAGCAGCAGGTCTTCCGGGATGCCCTCAGCCAGGATGTCGTCCACGGCTTTCCGCACGCCCGCGGCAAACCGGGCTGCCGTATCCTCGGTGGCACCGCGCAGCACCAGCTCCAGCGTGGGCTGCAGGGTGCTGTCATCAAAGCCCATGTCGATGTCCGCGCCCAGCTTTTCGGCCAGCAGGGCCGCTTTCAGGGGCGAATTGTTGGTGCCCAGCAGCGCGTCCAGCAGGATCTCCACGCCCAGCTGCCGTTCCCGGTCCGCAAAGGCACCGGTGTACCAGGCCAGTGCGCACTGCACCTCGTCCGGCTCCGGATTCTCGGTGTAATAGGGCAGCTCCACGCAGGTGCCCGGCTGCTCGTCCTGCACCGTCAGGCGGGGGCGGGTGGTGGTCCTGGGCATCCGGGACAGGTAATCGTGGTCCAGCATTTCCAGCTTTTCGGCCATGTCCATCTTGCCGTACAGGGTGATGCAGCAGTTGTCCGCGCTGTAGTGGCGGTGGTACACCCGCTTATATTTCTCATAGGTCAGCGCCGGGATGGAAGCCGGGTCGCCGCCCGAGACAAAGCCGTAGGCCGTGTCCGGGAACATGGCCCGCTCCAGCGCGTTCTGCAGCTGGGCGTCCGGGGAAGCCAGAGCGCCCTGCATCTCGTTGTAGACCACGCCGCTCACGGTGCCGTCCTCGCCCCGGTGCCAGCCCTCCTGCTCAAACACGGCCTTGTCCACCATGGCCAGCGGGCAGAACACCGCGTTGAGGTACACGTCCATCAGGTTCTTGAAATCCGTCTCGTTGGGCGTCGCAAAGGGGTAAACGGTCTTGTCCGGGAACGTCATCGCATTGAGGAATGACGCCATGCTGCTCTTGAGCAGCTGCAAAAACGGCGATTTGACCGGGTACTTCTCACTGCCCGCCAGCACCGAGTGTTCCAGGATATGGAATACGCCCGTATCATCGGACGGGAATGTCCCGAACCCGATGCCGAACGCCTTGTTGTTATCGTCGTTTTCCACCAGCAGCACCGATGCGCCGCTGACGTCATGGGTCAGCACCGTCAGGGTGCCGTGCTGCTCCGGGCAGTCTTCCTGCTTTACCAGAGTGTAACCGGGATATTGCTTCATCGCTGTTTCTCCTTTGGTTTTTATTTTTTTGCCTTTATTGTATCATTCTTCCGGGTAAAACACAACAAACCAAAAACGGCAGCCTCCCGCTCCCGGGAAGCTGCCGCTCTGTCTTTTAATTTACGCTGTCGGTAATGACCCCCGCTTTGCACGACACCCTGAACAGCACAAAGCCCACCACGAACAGCACGATGAGGGAACCGACGCCCACATTGGCGCTGCCGGTCAGCTGGCTGCCCACGCTGACGATCATGGTGCCCAGGAACGAGGCCCCCTTGCCGCAGATGTCAAACAGGCCGAAGTATTCGCCAGATTTTTCCGGCGGGATGATCTTGGCAAAGTGGGAGCGGCTGAGGGCCTGCACGCCGCCCTGGAACATGCCCACGATGACGGCCAGCACCCAGAACTGCCACTGCCGGGTCAGGAAGAACGCAAACACCGCAATGCCCGCGTAGGCCGCGATGCAGACCGGGATGAGGGCCGTGGACGGGTATTTCGAGGACAGCCGCCCGAAGATGAGCGCTGACGGGAACGCCACGATCTGGGTCAGCAGCAGGGCCAGCAGCAGACCCGTGGTATCCAGCCCCAGTGCCGTGCCATAGGCCGTGGCCATATCAATGATGGTATACACGCCGTCGATGTAGCAGAAGAACGCCAGCAGGAACCAGAACACCTGTTTATCTTCCGGCAGGTGGCGGATGGTGTGCCCGATGCGGGCAAAGCTCTGGCGGATGGCGTGCCGCTCCACCTCCACATAGTGCAGCTGTTTGTATTGGTTCAGCAGCGGCAGCGTGGTCAGCAGCCACCAGAACGCCGTGATCAGCAGAGCCAGATCCAGTGCTTTCATCTGGCTGATGCCCAGCTTGTCCGCCCCCAGCACAAGGCCCAGACAGGCCACGAACGGCACACAGCTGCCAATGTAGCCCCATGCGTAGCCTTTGGAGGAGACTTCGTCCATCCGTTCCGGGCTTGTCACATCGCTCAGCATGGAATCGTAAAAGACAAGGCTGCCCGAGAAGCCCACCTTGGCAATGACAAAGATGACGAGGAATGGCAGCCAGGCGGACATCTTGCCCATGGCAATGCAGCCCACGATGCCCACCCAGACGCAGAGCAGAAAGATGGGCTTTTTGAAGCCTTTCGTGTCCGCCAGAGTGCCCAGGATCGGGCTGAGAATCGCCGTGATGATGGTCACCACCGAGCTGGCGTAGCCCCAGTAGGCCAGATACTCCACCGACGACAGCCCGCCCGCGGCGGCCAGCGCGTTGAAGAAAATCGGGATGAGGGTGGCCACCATCAGCACAAAGGCCGAGTTGCCCACATCGTACAGGATCCACGCGCGCTCCAGTTTGGTCAGCCGGAACCGCTGCTTGCTTTCTTTTTCCATGTTGCCCCTCTCAGTTTTCCCCAAAGGTGTGCTGGTATGCTTGATCCAGCGGTGCCCCGGTCTGCAGTGTGTCGCGGTATTCCAGAATCAGCCGCTCGGCCAGCGGCAGGGCTTTCTGGTACAGCGCATCCAGCTGCTCACAGCTCTCCGCACAGGCGGGGTTGGGCTGCGGGTTTGCCACCAGCCCGTGCAGGCCCTCGTACCTGCCCACGGCTTTCATGCCTGTCAGCACCATCCAGCGCTTGGCCGGGCTGGATGCCAGCAGCAGCTTGTGCACGGCCACCATCCCTTTCATGGCGTCGTAAGCCTGCAAAATGGTGATGCCCTGATAGAACGGCGCGATCACTTTCGCCCGCTCCATACTGGGGTGGATGTGGCCGGCTGTCAAAAAATGCAGCGGGTCTTTGCCATCCCGGCGGAGGAGCATGTTGTCAAACTCCGTTTCAATTTCGCAGTGGCTCACGCCGCTGTCCCGGACATCCTGCTCCACGCGGGGGTGGCAGGTGGAGTCCAGCGCAAAATGGCAGAGGAAGCCCAGCGCGTAGGCCAGCGCGGCGTCTCTATTTTTCGCTTTGTTCACCACGCCCCGGGCCCGCTCGAAGAAAACCGCTCCCGGCTGCTCGTGCATGGCGTTGCCCAACGCGCTCACCGGGGTAGATTTTGCCGCGTGGTAGTAGAACAGCAGGTCCGGCCCGTGCAGGCCGATGTCATACAGCTCCCGGTAAGGAGCAATTTTTTCCTGCAATTCCGCGGGCAGGCGGTCCAGAACATCCGCGCCAAAGCGTCGGTGTGCATAGGTGGATGGCATAACAAAGGCCTCCTTTATTTTACAGCTTACAGCTGCGGCAGCTCGTTTTTCAGGCCGCGGTCCATCAGGGCGCGGACGGCCTCGGCAGCGCTCATGCCGTGGTTGACGATGGCGTCCACCGTCTGGACGATGGGCATTTCCACCTGATATTTTTCGGCCAGCTCCAGCGCGGCGGGCAGGGCGTTCATGCCCTCCACCACCATGCCGACCTCTTTCACGGCCTCCGCCGGGCTCTTGCCCTTGCCAATGAGGATGCCCGCCCGGTTGTTCCGGCTGTGCATACTGGTGGCCGTCACGATCAGGTCGCCGATGCCGGCCAGGCCCGCAAAGGTGTGGACATTGCAGCCCATGGCCACGCCCAGCCGGGCGATCTCCGCAATGCCGCGGGTGATGAGGGCGGCGCGGGCGTTGTCGCCGTAGCCCAGGCCCGTGGAGATGCCCACGCCCAGCGCGATGACGTTCTTCATGGCACCGCTCAGCTCCACGCCCTTGATATCCGGGTTGGTGTAAACGCGCATGCAGGTGTTGTTGAACACCTCCTGCACATACCGGGCGGCCTCCTCGTCCGGGCTGGCCGAGACGATGGTGGTGGGCAGGTCAACCGCCACTTCCTCCGCGTGGGTGGGGCCGGAAAGCGCCACCAGACGCACGCCCTTGGGGCCGCCCTCCTTGCCCAGCTCGTCGGCCAGGATCTCCGTCATGGTCATCAGGGTGTCGGGCTCCACGCCCTTGGCCACATCCACGATGATCTGCCCGTCGGCCACATAGGGCCGGGCCTTGGCCGCCGTGCCCCGCACGAAGACAGACGGCACGGCAAACATCAAAATATCCTTGTCCGTGCACACTTCCTCCATGCTCTTGGTAAATTTCAGCTCCAGCGGGATCTTCATCCCCGGCAGGTTGGGGTGGACGCGGGTGGTGGAGAGGTTGTCGATCTCCTGCCCCAGCGCCGACCACACCAGCACATCGTTTCCGCTCACGCACAGCATCCGTGCCAGAGCCATGCCCCAGGTGCCTGCACCCAGGATGCCAATTTTCCGTTTTGTCACGTTCTTGTCCTCCGTTTCCGCGCGCCGGGCAGAGCGCCCGTTCGCGCGGCAGTTTCTATGCAAAAAATAGTTCCGATATTTTAGTGTTCTACACCCAAGCCCATTTTACACGAAAGGCTGTATCCCGTCAACTCTCTGGCAGGCTGCACAAAGTCCGGTGGTGTTTTTCAGCGGTTTTGTCTATCGTATGCGATTTCATAACTACCAATTGCATCCATCGGAAATTCATGTTATAGTATTCTGGTAGGTTTTGTAGGTTTTTTCAAAAACCCTTTGACCTCAACGCAGGTTGATCCTGTATACTCTGCTTCATCGTCACATTTTCTTTAAAAGAGGATTTCAAAAAGCTTATGTTTGAGTCATTCCTTGCCAACCGCACCGTCGGCGTGCTGTGGGAGGCCCTGCCCCGTATCTTATCAGCGGGCCTCACCATGACCATCCCCCTCACGCTGATCTCGTTCTCCCTCGCCATGGTCATTGCCGTGGCGGTGGCTCTGGTGCAGTATGCCCATGTGCCGGTGCTGAGTCAGATCGCCCGGTTTTACATCTGGGTGGTACGCGGTACCCCGCTGCTGGTGCAGCTGTTCATCATCTTTTACGGCCTGCCCAGCGTGGGCATCATGCTGAATGCCTTTCCGGCGGCGGTCATTGCCTTTGCCTTCAACGAGGGTGCCTACTGCGCCGAGACCATGCGCGGCGCGCTGGAAAGCGTGCCCCAGGGCCAGCTGGAGGCCGGTTCCTGCGTGGGCATGACCTGGGCCCAGATCATGCGCCGCATCGTGCTGCCGCAGGCCCTGCGCACCGCCGTGCCCGCCCTCTCCAACTCCCTCATCGGCATGATCAAGGACACCTCGCTGGCGTCCAACATCACGGTGGCGGAGCTGTTCATGGCAGGCCAGCGGGTGGCCGCCCGCACCTATATCTTCCTGCCCATCTACTGCGAGGTCGCCGTGGTCTACCTGCTGTTCTGCACCGTCATCACCAAGCTGCAGAGCCTGCTGGAGCGCCAGCTGAACGCCCGCGGCTTCCAGTGAGAAAGGAGTGGAGCGTATGGCCATGTTAGAAGTGCGGGATATCCGCAAATCGTTTTATACTTACGCAAAACCCGGCCTGCAGGCCGGCATCTTCCACAAGCCCGGGGCCCGCAAGATAGTCAGCCAGCTGGATGTCCTCAAGGGCGTGGACCTCACCGTCAACAAGGGTGATGTCGTCGCCATCCTGGGCCCCAGCGGCTCGGGCAAGACCACGTTCCTGCGCTGCCTCAACTTTTTGGAAACAACCGACAGCGGCACCCTGATCTTTGACGGCGAGCAGTTTGACCTGGGCAAGATCACCAAGGCCGACATTGCCCGCCTGCGCAAAAAGACGGCGTTCGTCTTCCAGAATTACAATCTTTTCCGGAACAAGACCGCCCTGCAGAACGTCACCGAGGGCCTTGTCATCGCCCGCAAGATGCCCAAAGCCCAGGCCGACGCCATCGGGATGAAGATGCTGGAAAAAGTCGGCCTGGCCGACCGAGCCGATTCCTACCCCCGCCAGCTCTCCGGCGGCCAGCAGCAGCGGGTGGCCATTGCCCGGGCTCTTGCCACCGACCCGGAAATTCTTTATTTTGATGAGCCCACCTCCGCCCTGGACCCGGAGCTGACCGGTGAGGTGCTGGCCGTTATGCGGCAGCTGGCCGAAGAGGGCATGACCATGCTGGTGGTCACCCATGAGATGGGCTTTGCCCGCGGCGTCTCCTCCAAGACGGTCTTCATGGAAAACGGCGTGGTGGTGGAGGCCTCTCCCTCGCAGGAGTTCTTCGCCCACCCCAAAGAAGAACGCACCAGAGAATTTTTACGCAAAATTGAACATACGAACTGAAAGGAATCCAATCATGAAAAGAAGAACCTTTATCTCTCTGATGAGCGTGATGGCAGCGGCAGGCGTGCTGAGCCTGAGCGGCTGCTCTTCCTCCAATAACCCCGCGGCTTCCACCGCTGGCACTGCCGCCTCCAGTGCTGCCTCCGCGGGCAGCGACCTGCTCTCCACCATCCAGAACCGCGGCACCCTGATCGTCGCCCTGGAGGGCGCATGGCAGCCCTGGAGCTACCACGATGAGTCCGACACGCTGGTGGGCTACGACGTCGAGGTCTCCCGCGCCATTGCCGAGAAGCTGGGCGTGGAGCCGGAATATGTGGAGAGCGATTGGGACAGCCTGTTTGCCGGCATGGACGCTGGCCGTTATGACATGGTCTGCAACGGCGTGGAGGTCACCGAGGAACGCTCCAAGACCTACGATTTCACCACGCCTTACGGCTACATCCACACCGCGCTCGCCGTCAAGAAAGACAACGACAGCATTACCAGCTTTGAGGACCTGGACGGCAAGACCACGGCCAACAGCCTGGCCTCCACCTACATGGAGCTGGCCGAGAGCTACGGCGCTACCGTGCAGGGCATCGACACGCTGGAAGAGACCATCCAGCTGCTGACGGCAGGCCGCATCGACGCTACCCTGAACGCCGACGTCTCGTTCTACGATTACCTCAATGTCCATCCGGACGCGGACTTCAAGCTGGTGGCATTCACGGAGGAAGCTTCCCACGTTGCCATCCCTCTGCGCAAAGGCGACGAGACCGCCACCCTGCTGGAGGCCATCAACAACGCCATTGAGGAGCTGCGTGCCGATGGCACTCTCTCCGAGCTGAGTGAGAAATACTTCGGCCAGGATATTTCTTCCGAGAACTGATTTTTTGATTTTGACAGCACAAAAGGCAGCCGCGTTCGCGGCTGCCTTTTTTCGCGCGTTAAATCGTCTCGCGGTACACTTCCAGATACACGCTCTGGCGGGACTCGTACAGTTTGCGCCGAAACTCGGTGCAGAAATCCGGGTCGTCGAACAGCTCCACCACCGCCGGGGCGTAGCGGCTGCCCTTTTGGGCCCGCAGCTCCTCGATCAGCTTTTCCAGCGGCTTTGCCGCGGTGTAGCACCGCCCGATGTTGTCGGTGGCCGCGTCCAGAGAGTCGGCCACGGTCAGGGCGTCCACAATGGGCTTCATGTTCTTCGGGCAGGGCGGCTGATCTTTCGGGTAGCCTCCCTGGCCGTCATAATATGTATGATGGTAGAGTGCCGCCAGGGCCAGGTCGCCTTTGTGGCCGATCTTACACAGCAGCTCATAGCCAAACGCCGCGTGCCACTGCACGCAGACAAATTCCTCATCCAGCAGGCGGCGGGAGTTGTTGCCCACATACATGGTCACCATGCTCTTGCCAATGTCGTGGTACACGCCGCATTCATAGGCCATCACACAGAGTTCCTCCGCGTGCTGCCGCACCGCTTCCACGGTATCGTACCCCATGGTGCCCACCATGGCCTCAGGCTTCTTCCACAGCAGCCGCCGGACAAAAAAGCAGGTCAGGTTGGCCACCATCAAAGAGTGGACATAGGTCGGCTTGTGGGCCGCCAGCATGTACACCAGCATGTTTTTGCGGTAGGGCCGCTCCGCGACTGCCTGCATCTCCACCAGTTCCCGCACCGCGTTGCTGGCCACACGGGGATACTGGTTCACAGGCAGATCGTTCAGGTAGCTCACGCTCTTGCTGAACATTTTTTCCAGCCGGCAGGCGTACTGGGGCTTTTCCTCCGGCGGAAGCGCGGCCTCATAATAAAACAGGGAGGAGAGGCTGGTCAGATTGTTGTTGATGCCCGTGGGCGAGTAGTCTTTCGGGTCCACCTTTTCAATGACCTCCAGCAGCACGTCCACTACCTCGCGAGCCGGGCAGCGCCCGGCGTGGTAACGGGCCGCCGCGTAAAAATAGCCCAGCCGCCAGTTCTGCAGCCGCTCGTCGTCCGTCTGGTTCTTCGCCTGCTCCCGGTGGATGTACTCCGCCGATTCCAGCACCTTTTCCGCGGTCTCCGGGTCCTTAAAATCCCGCAGGTAAGCCAGCAGGGTCATCCGGTCCATGTGCATGGCATACTCAAATTGATCCCAGGGGATGGAGGGGTCCAGCTTGCGGTAATAGGGCGAGCGGATGACCCCCATGGCCTTGTCGAACACTTCCATGTAAGCTTCGCAGTCGGCATGGCTGTGGCGGGACATGGCCATCCGGCTGTTGCCCAGGCACCGGATGATATAGCTCTTGGTCTCCAGGTCAAACTCCTCGTACCGGGCCATGTAGGAGGCTCCCTCCTGGAAGTATCCCCGCACCTGTTTGCCCAGAGGGTTGATGCTGGAATCATCGCTCCGGACATTCATGTAATGCATGGTCACGCCGGCCCAGTACAGCTCCCGGATGATAGCCCGGTCATCCTGTTTCAGGCGGGCGTAGTCCAGCAGCAGGGCGTGGATCTTATAGGCAATGCCGCTGTCCTCGCTGTTGGCGTAGTTGAACAGCTTGCCCGCAAACTCGGAAAGGCCCGCGGCTTCCTCCTCCGTCAGGTTTTCCGCCCGGCGGGAAAAGATCACTTCGTCCAGGATGGCATTGCTCTGCTGCATCAGCGTGTAGGACTCCGCCGCGTTCTGCTTGATCTCTTCCAGCAGGTCGGCGGCTTTCATTCCGGCGTGGGCTTCCGGGCGCGCGAGGGCACGGACCCGGCGCAGGGTTTCAATGTACCGCGTATACCGTTCGTCCATTCCCGGAAGCCCCCTTTCTGTGGTTCTGAAATCGTTTGCCTACGTTGTTTTTTCAAATTTTGACAAATTTTCATAAGATTTCATTTTATTATACCCGGAATCAAAAATGTTGTCAATTCCCCCCATCTGATATTATTTTCACCCGGAACAATGGCCCACAATTTTGCCAGCTTTTCACTTTTCTTTTTTGTCTGGATCGCTGTTTTTCTCCCACATACAAAAAGAGAGCCGCTTCCGCCCGTGCAGCGGCTGCAGCTCTCTTTGCAAAATATCCTTTTGTTGCCGTGGGTCAGTTGCGGTAGCAGCGGTCCTGGGTCACAAGCCAGTCCTCGCAGCGGCTCTGGGCCTCCTCCACACTGCGGCTCACACAGTGGAAAAACGCCCCCTGCAGCGAGCGGTAGGAGTAGCTTACTTTGGGCACGCCGTTTGCATCCTTGATCTTCTCACAGCGTTCCTGTCCGGGCATCAGATAACATTGTTCCATGTTGCACTCTCCTCACAGTATTTCGCGGCCTGCCGCAAACAGGCTTATTCTATCACGTTTGAGCTGCGGAGGCTATGCGCTCTTTTACCAAAAAGAACGCAGGATTTTGTGGGAGAATGCGTATTGACAGCTTTTTTGTGCTTTGTTACGCGGTTTTCCGTTTTTTCCGATCCCACCAGAAACCGCAGTAGACTGCAAAGACCGGGATGGCCGCCAGCGTCACAGTCCGGCTCAGGGAGTATCCATCGGCCTGGTAGACAAAATCAACGCGGTTGGTCCCTGCCGGACAGAGCACCGCCATCAGGCCCTCGTCCACTTCCACGATGTCGGCCTGCTCCCCGTTGACATAGGCCGTAAAGCCATCGTCATAGGGCACGGAGAAGAAGACAAGGTTTTCCCGGGTCAGGTCGATCTCGGCATGGAAGCCGGAATTCGTCATTTCAAACACCCGGCTGGCCGTGGCCCGGCGGGCATCACAGTCCTCCACGTAGGTGTCATAGTAGAGGTCGTTCAGCCGTTCCTCGGGCAGGGGTTGCAGGTACTCGCTGTAGGTTTCGGCATCCTCGTCTTTCAGCACCAGCGCCCGCATCAGCAGATTGGAGCGGGTGGTCTTGATGGTGTTCTCGTACTGGCTCTCGGTCAGGTAGTAATCGTAGGTGAACCCCATGGGGACGTAATTCTCGTTCTCATACAGCCGGTAGCCGTCCCGGGTGTCGTAGTAGCTCCAGCCCTCGTCGGCCTCCGCGAGGAAATCCTCCTGATGTTTCCGCGTGGTCAGCAGATATTTCACACTCAGCAGCCCCCGCAGGGCGTAGTTGGAGAGCTCCGGCTCGCTCCGCACGTCCCGCTTGACGCCCAGTGCCGGGTAAAAGCTCAGGATGCTGGGGGCTGCCGTGCTGCCAAAATATTGCAGGCAGCTCTTATCCAGCCAGAGGCCCAGGTTATCGTGGGTCTTGTAGGTGTCAACGCGCCAGTCACCCGCGGGGAGGTCTTCTTTCAGCTTGAGGGCGTTGGTGTACTCCTCCACCAGGTCGCTGTCGGTGTTCCACTGGCCGAACTTGCCAATGCCGATGTGCACCACGCTGAACGCGCAGGCAAAGGCCAGCGTGGCCGCCAGCAGCCGCCGGGCAAACACTTTCTGCCCCTGCCAGCGCCCGCAGATAAAGCGGTACACCAGCAGCCCGCCCAGACCAAAGGCGAACACCGCCGCAAACTGGCCGGGGTTCTGCAGCACGCCAAAGCTCCAGCTCCCGCTCTCCGTGTCCTGCACCGGCACCACGGCAAAGGCCAGGGTGGCCACCATCAGCCAGCCAATGCCCCGGGCCGGGGCATCCAGGTCGGTGTCCGGCGCTTCCAGCGCGCAGGCTGTCATGGCGCAGAGGATGAGCACCGGCATATAGTACCAGCGGGCATAGTAGCTGGAGTTGAGGGCATAGAACGCGCTGTTGAGGACGGGCACCAGCGCAAACACGGCGCAGGTGGCCACGATCCGCTTTTTGCTGTCCCCCTTCCGGGCCCGCCAGTAGGCCATGGCACCGGCCAGGCTGCACAAGGGCAGGTAGGCGGACATGCTGGTCCACTTGATGACGCCCTCGGACCAGATGGAGGTCATATAGGGCGAATCCGGCGGCAGGATCCAGCTGACCAGAATGGCCAGATACTGCTGGACCTTGGAATAGGTCAAAAAGCCCCAGCCGGAGGAGAGGTCGATGGTGCGGGGGTTCTGCAGCACTGAGAGCACCGCCGGCCAGAGCAGGATAAAGCCCAGCGCCACGCCCAGCAGGCTTTCAAACGCCAGACGCGCAAAGAGCTTCGGCGTCAGCTTCACATCCCCGGCGCTGACTTTGCAGACAAAGTAGATGACCAGGAAG